>Ga0164313_10003788_pt1 | contig 13467 bp, 11 predicted proteins | sample GuaBasSedimGuay4_FD_113735 | JGI IMG/M metagenome (GOLD analysis project Ga0164313, IMG submission 113735) | Subseafloor sediment microbial communities from Guaymas Basin, Gulf of California, Mexico - Guay4, Core 4569-4, 0-3 cm | ecosystem: Environmental > Aquatic > Marine > Hydrothermal vents... | reverse complement strand
TGTCCCCGGCGTCGGTCGGGCTGGTCTCGATCTTGGTGACGATGTCTTCGCCCTCGACGACCTTGCCGAAGACCGGGTGCTTGGAGGCCCCGGGGCCAAACCAGTCGAGGAAGGAGTTGTGCACCGTGTTGACGAAGAACTGCGAGCCGCCGGTGTTGGGTCGGCCCGTGTTGGCCATCGACAGGGTCATGGGCTCGTTCGAGAGCTTGTGCTCCGCCGGATGCTCGTCCTGAATGGTTCCGTGGGGGGGGCCACCGGTGCCCGAGCGACCGCTCTTCGGGTCCTTCGAGTGGGGACACCCGAACTGAAGCATGAAGCCCTTGATCACCCTGTGAAAGTGGAGGCCGTCGTAGAAGCCTTCCTTCGCGAGGTCGAGGAAGTTCTTTGCCGTCACCGGCATCTTGTCGAGGTAGATCTCCACCTTGAAGTTGCCTACGGAGGTGTCGAAGGTCGCGGTCGGGTTAGCCATCGCTCCATTGTCCTTTTCGGAAAGAGTGCGCCCTTCTAACATGGCCAGCAGGCCATGGGGCAAGACCGAGCGATATGGGCGTTTGCCCTGGCGTTTACTGCGTTCGCGGCGTCCCCGACCTCCGCCGCCGCCCAGCTCGGCGAAGACGGATCGGCGATCGACACGAGCGATTACACCATCGACATGTATACGGGAGTGGTCCAAGGCGGCGCCCAGATGATCGGCCTCGGCGGCGCCTTCGTGGCGATCGCCGAAGGCGTCGACGGCAACCTCGTCAACGCGGCGACCGCCGCCTACCGCCCCGGCTACTCCGTCGACCACTTCGACTACTGGCTGGGCTTCGCCTTCAGCGCTCCGTTTTCGGTCGGCGACTTCTACAACACCGGGGGCTTCTCGAGCGAAGCCGGCTTCGACCAGAGCGGCTTCACCTACCTCGCTCCCGCGCTGAATCTCCAATGGGGACCCTTCGGGGTCGGCGCCACCCTCGAGATCCAAACGGCGCGCATCAACTCCCAGGGAGATGCCGCCGACGACGACGACGACGCATCCATCCGCTTTCAGTTCTTGAAGCTGCGCCTCCAGGCGGCGTATCAGTTCCTCGAAGGCCAGCTGATCGTGGGCATCGGCGGTATCGTCCTGGTCCAGCGAGCCCTCGGCGGACAGAACATCCTCGACGAAGAGCAGCTCTACGTCACCGAGGGTGTGGGCTACGAGGTCGGCCTGATCTATAGGCCGAACCGTCGCCACTACCGACTCGCGGCGGCCTTCGAAGGCCCCATCGAGACCGGCGCCACGGATGACGGCGACGTCATCGAAAACGAGTTCTATCTGCCACGGTCAGTCTACAAACCGTGGGAGACGCGCCTGGGATTCGCCTATCAATTCGGCGGACGCCCGCTCAATCCGGTGTGGCGAAACGTCGACCAAGTCGTCCAAGCCGAAGTCGGCGATCTCTGGGAGTCGATGTCGAGCGATGAACGCGCGCTCTATACCAAAGAGACCTGGCGACGCCTGCGCCGCGAGTTCCGGGCCCAGGCTCGACGCTACCTGCTCATCAGCACCGCTCTCCACATCGTCGGCCAGTCGCGGGACGCCGTCAGCGTCGAGAGCTTCCTGACCCAGCGCGTCCAGCACTCCGGTGACGACCTGAGCCTCTCGCCGCGGTGGGGCCTCGAGACCGAGCTCATCCCCAACTGGGTCAGGCTGCGCTCCGGCGCTTACGTCGAGCCCAGCCGGGTCGATCTCACCAACCCGCGCTTCCACTACACCGTCGGCCTCGACTTCAAGGTCGGCTGGTGGGACGTCATGGGCGTCTGGTCCGAGGACTATCTCTGGCGCCTCGGCCTCTCGATGGACGTCGCCCGAGACTACTTCGTCGGCTCGATCGGCATCGGCGGCTGGTACTGACTCCTGGGAATCACTCGGCCTGGAACCAGCCACGCGACTTGAAGTCGTGGCCCTGCCATTCGGCCCGGGCGCGGTCGCGGGTCCACGGCTCCTCGAACTCGATGGCGCCGAGGGCATCGCCGAGGGCCCGCGCCGACTGATACCGGTCCTTCACGTCCTTCTCGAGACACTTCATGACCACCGCTTCGAGTTCCGGGTGGATGGCCATCTCCGTCCGGTCCGAGGGCAGCACGACGGGGTCCGACACATGGGACATCTTCACCTTGTCCCAGTCGTCTGATTCGAAGACGAGGCGCGCGGAGACCAGGAAGTACGCGAGGCAGCCCACGCCGTAGATGTCCGCCCGGAGGTCGACGGTACTCGGCGCCATGATCTGTTCGGGAGCCATGAATCCCGGAGTCCCTGGGGTGGCCCCGTCGCGGGTGAGCTTCAGGTCCTCCTTGGATTCCTGCTCTTTGACCAGGCCAAAATCGAGAACCTTGACGAAGTCGTGCTCGGCGCCGGCGCGTGCGACCATTACGTTGTTGGGTTTGATGTCGCGGTGGACCAGACCGTGGTCGTGGGCCTCTTCGAGCGAGTAACAGACCTGCCGGAGCAGGTGCACGACGCGCTCGGCGGGCAAGGGGCGCTGCCGGAAGACCACTTCGACCATGTCGAGGCCATCGACGAGCTCCATCGCGAAGAAGAGCACGCCGTCTTCGCGCTGACCGAACTCGTAAATCTCCACCGTATGCGGAGAGCTGAGCCCCGACGCGGCCTGCACCTCGCGCTCGAAGCGTCGACGATAGGCATTCGCGCTCGCCGCATCGCGCGTGCGCTTCGGATGAATCAGCTTCACCGCAGCACCCCGGGCAAGGAGCGCGTGCTTGGCCCGCCACACCTCGCCCATGCCGCCCTCGCCGAGCTTCTCCATGAGTTCGTAGCTGCCGAGGCTGCTCGACGTAAGCTCGGTCTGGCCCACGCGCTGGGTCAGGTAGGCGATGGCGACCGCAAAGACGGTGGCCATCAGGTGCGCGTGATAAAGCCCCACCCAGCCGGCGAAGCCCGTCGGCAGTCGGCCCATCGCCGCCGCCGCGAGGATGTCGACGACGATGGCAAACATGCCGAACGCGAAGGCGAAACGCCGCGTGGCGGGAAACATCACGGGATAGAGCAGCACCATCAACGCGCCGCCGGGCCATCCGCGGACCGCGGGCTCTCCTTCGTGCCGCGACACCGCGGTGGCTGCGACGAGGAGCAGCATGTAGGCGAAGCCTATCCACTGCCATTGGGCGCGGGAGAGGCGCTTGCGGTTCACCGAAGCGAGCAGCCCGAGGGACGCGATGAGGGCCCCGAGGGCGGCGACGACGTCGACCTGGGAAAGAGTCCCGGTGCCGATGGTCGAAAGGATGATCTCTCCCGACCAGACGACGAAGAGCACGCCGACGACGGTGACCGCCCGAGCCCACCCGCCTTCGAGCCAGGTCTCCTTCGTCGCCCGCTCACCCATGGGGCGGCATGTTAGAGCATTTCACGGCCGAACCACGATCAACCCGCGAGCAAAGCGCGAAGCTCGGCGACGAAGGGCGCTGGGGCGGCGATCGGAGCGACGTGGCCGCCTGGGATTTCGACCAGGCGAACTCCCGGAGCAGCTCCGGCGAGGGCCAGGCACGCGTCGCGTTCGAGGGGCTGGGTCCCTTCCCCCACCGTGACGACGACGGGGCAGCGGAGGGTGGCGTACTCGGTGACCGGGGTCCGGTCGAAGGTAAGCGCGCGTACCTCCGCGAAGACCTTCGGGCCCACCGCGAGGAACGCGTCGCGACGCTCCCGGGAAAGCGCGTCCCAGGCGCCGGGGCCGCCCCAAATTTCGATGAATCCGCGGAACCAGGGCTCGGTCCCGCCGAGGACCGGATCCATGAATCGGCCGTCCCGGTTGGCGCGCTCGACGGCCTGGATCTTCTCCTCGTCACCGAGACCGTAGAAGACGCCCCAGATGACCGGCTCATGGACCAGGACCGCGGCGACCTTCTCGGGAGTGCGGACCGCAGCCTTGAGCGCCAGGAAGCCGCCGTAGCTGTGGCCGACGAGGACCACCGGCTCCTCCGCGAGCTCGAGGAGCGCGGTCACCACGCGGATGTCGTCGTCGAGGGAGAACTCGTCGCCCTTCTGGAACGGTGCGCTGCGGCCGTAGCCCGGAAGGTCGGGGATGATCACCCGGCGCCCCGACTCCAGAGAGAGGCGCACGGCGCCCCACTGGCGCCGGTCGAGGCCCGAGCTGTGCACGAGCACCACCGCGGGCTCCCGGCCCTTGGTCTCAGCGTAGAAGACCTTGCGTCCGTCGACGGTGATGATCGGCATGAAGTCTCGAAAACTGTGTCGGATGGGGCGTGAGGCGCAAGTGAGATGGCGCCGATTCTGAGCAGCCCGCGGAGCCTACGCCGCGTAGGTGAGCAGGCAGCGCAAGAAGCGGTGCCGGCTCACGCCGCGGATCGCGGTCCAGGCGATACAGTTTAGAATTCGGCCTGGCCGACGGCCCTGGGGAACGGGATGACGTCGCGGATGTTGTCGACGCCGGTCGCGTACTGCACGGCGCGCTCGAAGCCGAGACCGAAGCCCGCGTGGGGCACGGTGCCGTAGCGCCGGAGGTCCCGGTACCAATCGTAATGCTCGATGGGCAGGCCCATCTCCACGATCCGGGCGTCGAGGACGTCGAGGCGCTCTTCGCGCTGACTGCCGCCGATGATCTCACCGATGCCCGGAGCGAGCACATCCATCGCGGCGACGGTCTTCCCGTCGTCGTTTTGGCGCATGTAAAACGCCTTGATGTCCTTGGGGTAGTTCACGAGGGCCAGGGGCCCACCGATGACCTCCTCCGAGAGGTAGCGCTCGTGCTCGGACTGGAGGTCGACGCCCCACTTCACGGGGAACTCGAACTTCTTGTCCGCCTTCTCGAGGCGGGCGATCGCGTCGCCGTACTCCATGCACTCGAACTTCGAGGTCACCAGCTTTTCGAGGCGCTCGGTCGCCGTCTTGTCGACGAACTTGGAGAAGAACGCCATGTCGTCGCCGCGCTCGTCGAGGACCGCTTTGAAGATGTACTTCAGGAAGTCTTCCGCGAGGCGCACGTCGTCGTCGAGGTCGGCAAATGCGATCTCGGGCTCGATCATCCAGAACTCGGCGAGGTGACGGCGGGTGTTGGAGTTTTCGGCGCGGAAGGTCGGCCCAAAGGTGTAGACCTGGCTCATTGCCAGGCAGTAGGCCTCGACATTGAGCTGCCCGGAGACGGTCAGAAACGTTTCTCGGCCGAAGAAGTCTTGGCTGAAGTCGATGGAGCCGTCCTCGGACCGAGGCAGATTCGCGAGGTCGAGGGTCGAGACGCGAAACATCTCCCCGGCCCCTTCGGCGTCGCTGGTGGTCACGATCGGCGTATGGATCCAGCAGAAGCCCCGCTCGTGGAAGAAGCGGTGCACGGCCTGGGCGAGGCAGTTGCGAACCCGGGTCACCGCGCCGATGACGTTGGTGCGCATGCGCAGGTGGGCGTGGTCCCGAAGGAACTCCATCGAGTGACGCTTGGGCTGCATCGGATAGGAGTCCGGGTCTTCGACCCAGCCGAGGACCTCGATCTGGCTCGCGCGCACCTCGACGGTCTGCCCCTTGCCTTGGGACTCGACGACTTCGCCGGTGACCCGCACGGAGCAACCGCTGGTGATCTTGAGCACCGTGTCCTGGTACTCGGCGAGCTCACTCGGCGCGACGATCTGCAGCATGCCGAAGCACGAGCCGTCGTGCAGATTGATGAACGAGAGCCCAGCCTTCGAGTCGCGGCGGGTGCGGACCCAGCCTTGGACGACGACGGTGGACCCGACGGGGGGGTCTCCGGCGAGGATTTCGACGATGCGTTTTTCGGCGGCCATGGGGCCGCTAGGTAGCACAGGCGGCGCGCCCCGTCGCGCCGGTCAGGTTGGCCGGAGACGCTGAATCTTCGCGCCGCCCTTCGGGTCCTCCGGCGGCAACGCCAGGGTCTTCTGCTCGATGAGCGGGAGCGCGCGGACCAAGTGGCCGTCGGCGTGCATCTCGGAGAAGGGCTTGGCGAAGATCAGCACTGCCCGGTAGAGCGAGGCAAAGGGTCGGCTGATGTGAGGAGCAACCCCGTCACGGACCTGTCGCGCCTCGGCCGGAGCCGCCCGGACGTCGGCCACGGCGAGAGCCAGGCGCAACTCTGCAGCCCGGGCCACACCGAGGGGGGGCGCGGTGAGCTCGGCCAGTTGCCCGATGGCGCCCGGGTCGAGGCTCTTCACGTCGAGGCCATCGGGCAGCTCTTCGCCATCGAGGACCTGGGCGAGGTCATCGAGGGAGAGCCCCGAGTGCTCGATGCTCCGGGCGATGAACGCCGCGTCGGCGGCCTCGAAGAGCTGCCCCGCGCCGTGGGAGTCGCCGAAGAACACGGGCGAGGTCCCGTCCACGACGACCGCGCGCTCGGCACCGACCCGGCGCGCGAGGTCCCGGAGCAAGTCCCCAAGTTCACGCCGGGCGCTCGAGATCGCCTCCCGGGGGAGGGCCTCGGAGATCACCCGGCCGAGCTCTTCGAAGGTCCCGGCGAGGGCATCGAGGCGCTCTTGCTTCAGTTCGCGGTCACGAGGCGCGTCGACGAAGCGGACCACGAGGCGGAACCCCGCCTTGGTCATCGACCAGACCAGCCGGGCATCGTCGGGGTCCGCCCCCCCGATTTCGAGCTTTGCGTCGGCGCCGCCGAGCTCGCTCGCGCAGAGCTCGAGAAATTTCAGGACCTCGTTCACCGGCGCATTAGAGCACAACTCGCGAGGCTGCCGTGGGGTCATGGGCTTTCCCGTAGACCATCCCCGCCCGTGGGCCGTCGAGAGACCGCATGCGGCGCTTCGCCTTGGCTTTTTGGCTCGGAATCCTGGTCGTGGTCATCGCGCCGAGGGGCGCCCGAGCTCAGATGGAGGCCGAATCCCAAGCGCCATCGCCCCGCCGAGCCACGGGCATGACCGTCGACGCCAACCTCCCGGCGGTGCTCCTCGAAGACGACGTGGCCTGGGAGCCCCACCGCGTGCCGCTCTCGGTCTGTACCGCGACCCGGTGCGCCCCCGTCGTCGACCACGAGCGATGCACGGTCCCGACCTGCCCCGGGCCCGGAAACCTTCTCCGCCTCGGCCAGTCGGTGGGCGACGTCTCGTCGTGGCCCACGAGCGTCGGCGGGTTCAACGAAGAAATCGCGGAGCTCACCCGTGACCCGCACTTCAGCGGCATCTCCTACGCCTTCGGTTATCACCCGGACCTCGACGACGACGGCGACGACGACGAGGGAGTCTTCTTGCACACCGGGCTCCTCGCGACCGCCGGGACCCTCGGCGCCGGCGGCGGCGCGCTCCTCGGCGCTACCGGCTCCATCGGCGTGCTCGTCGCTGCCCGGGGCGAGCGCCTCTACGACAACGAGCGCATGCACGAGACGCTCTTCTTCGGCGACCGCATGCGCCTGATGGTACGCGGCGGCTACCTCGCCGCCCTCAGCTCGCAGAGCACCGACTTCATCGCGAACCTGGGCTTGGCCTTCGAGGCGGAGAATCGCATCGAAGGCTCGGCCTGGGCCGTGCCCACCCTCATCTCGGTCTTCATCCCCGAGCTCGGCGCAACGTTCCGGGAGGGTGCCTCCCCGGGCTTCTACGCGCGCTTCAGTATGCCCATCCGCCTACACGTCACGAAGCGGGCCGGCATCGAGCTTCGTTTCAGCGTGACGGCGGTCGAGCGCATCGACGATCAGGGCGTCGAGGGGCTGCTCACCTTCAGTCTCGGAGGCTTCAGGCAATGATGGAGCGACTCGAGAAGCTCTTTGCTGCAATGGCGATGGTCACCCTCGTGGCCGTCGCCGCGCCGTGCGACGCCTCTGCCCAGGACTACCGAGACTACGTCGAAGACTCGGACGATTCCTGGTCCATGAGCTTCTTCCCCGAGTTCGGCGCGCGCTTCGGGGGCGCCCCCGGGGCACCGGCGGGCATCGACAGCCGCGGGGGCATGGAAATCGGCCTCGGCGTCGATTTCGTAAACAGCGCTGGCTGGGGGGTCGGTCTCAATCTCGTGACGGGCATCGATTTTCACGGCGACCCGGGGCCCGGGCTCTTCCACTTCACCTTCGAGCCGACCGTCATCAAGCGCATGACCTTCCTCACCACCGAGGTCTTGACCATCGGCCTCGGTCCGAGCGTCGGCGTGAGCGAGGGGTCGTTCAACTGGAGGTGCCCAGACGACTGCACGCCGGAGATGCAGGCCGAGGGCGTGGTCTACAACGCCCACGATTCCTTCGTCGTCGGCGGCGCCCTCACCCTCGCCGTCGACCACGTGCTCGGCGGTGAGGACTCGGGGGCCTTCGGCGGCATCGTCCTCCGGGGCCGGGGGCTCTGGGCCGTCGCCGACGAGGTCGCCCCCGCCCGATGGTCCGGGGCGATCCTCCTGCGCTTCGGGGCGCGCATCGACCTCTGAACAGAAGCGCCCCGGGCGTCAGCGCCCGCGGAAGGCGCGGGGGTCCGGGCGCCGGGTGCGCAGCCAGTACTCGGTGGTGAAGCCTGGCCAGATGGTGAAGTTGCGTCCCTCCTGGTCGAGGTACCAGCTCTGGCAGCCGCTCGACCACACCATGCGCCCCATGCGGTCCATGAGGCGCTCGTTGAAGAGGCGCTGTTCGGACGCGCGCACCTCGAGGGAGGTGAGGCCGTCCCGGTCCATGCGGTCGAGGCACTTCATGATGTAGTGAACCTGGGCCTCGATCATGAAGACGATCGAGTTGTGACCGAGACCGGTATTGGGACCGACGAGGAGGAAGAGGTTCGGGAAGTCGGCGACGGTGATGCCGTAGTAGGCCTCGGCGCCCTTCTGCCACGCATCGTTGAGCGCGAGGCCATCTCTTCCGCGCACCGACACGTGGGTCAGGAACTCATCGACGACAAAACCCGTGCCGAGAACGATCGCGTCGACCTTTCGCGAAGTGCCATTTCGAGTCACCACCGAGTCGTGGGTGATGCGCTCGATGGGGTCGGTCTCGAGGTGCACGTTGTCGCGGCAGAGGGCCGGGTAGTAGTCGTTGGAGTAGAGGATCCTCTTACAGCCCATGGTGTAGTGGGGCGTGACCTTCTCGCGCAGCGCCGGGTCTGGGATCGACTTCCGGATGAAGCGCCTGGCGAAGGCCTCGCGGACCCGCATGAGGCGCGGGTCCACCACGAAGCCGGCCCCCATCGACTCGGCGGCGAGGTAGAGGCCGTTGCGCACCGCGGACGTCAGCCGCGGCGACCGGATGAAGCGCTCGCGCCACGCGTCGGAGACCGGCATGTCTTGCTTGGCGAGGACCCACGGCGGCGTGCGCTGAAAAACGTGCAGCGTCTGGGCTTCCTTCGCGACCTCGGGGACGAACTGGATGGCGCTCGCGCCGGTGCCGATGGCCGCGACGTCTTTGCCCCGGAGGTCGACGTTGTGGTCCCACCGGGCCGAGTGCATGACCGGGCCCTCGAACGAATCGAGGCCCGGGACGTCCGGGTACCGAGGGCGCTGGAAGGGCCCCGTCCCGGCGACGAGGATGCGCGCCGTGATCTCTTCCGAGTCGTTGATGGTGATGCGCCAAAGGCGCGCGTCGTCGTCCCAGGCCGCCGCCGTCACCGGCGAGTCGAAGCGTATGTGCGGCCGAACTGCGTATTTGTCGGCGCAGTGCTCGAGGTACTCGAGGATCTCCCACCACGGCCCGAAGGTCCGCGTCCAGTCGGGCTTCTGCTCGAACGAATACGAATAGAGGTGGCTCGGGATGTCGCAGGCGCAGCCCGGGTAGGTGTTGTCGCGCCAGGTACCGCCGAGCCCCGACGCCGCTTCGAAGATCTGAAAGTCGTGGCGCCCCGCTTCTTTCAGCTTGATGGCCATGCCGAGGCCCGCGAAGCCCGCGCCGATGATGGCGACGGCCAAGTCTGGCGCGTCTGGGGCTTTGGGCTCTCGGGAAGCGGCAGATGTTCGGTGATCAGTCCCCACGGCGCGCAGTGTACGCTGCTCGGCGCCCATGGGTGAACCGGACTCGACTGCCCAGCCTGACCGCCGTGCCCTGGCTCTCTTGCGAGATCCGCTGGTGCATTTTGTGATTCTCGGGGGGCTGATATTCATCGCGGCCCGCTTCCTGGGCAGTGATGCCCAAAACGACTTCGACGACGAAGCCCGGACGAGCATCGCGGTGACCGCCCACCTCCGGGAGAGCCTCGTCGAGGACCGCTTCCGGCGGACTGGCGAGCGCCCGGCAGGACGGGCCCTCACGGACCTCGTCGACCAGCACGTCCGAGATGAAGCGCTCTACCGGGAAGCACTGCGCCTCGGCCTCGACCGCGGCGATACCATCGTCCGGCGCCGGGTCATCCAGAAGATGGAGTTCCTGATCCAGAGCGCGACCGAAGTCGCCGCACCGGACGACGCCGCCCTCGAGGGCTACCTCGAAGCGCACCGCGAGGACTTCACGTTCCCCGCGCGGGTCGCTTTCACCCACATCTACCTGAGCCGAGACTCCCGGGGAGAAGACCTCGCCGCCGACGGTGAAGCGCTGATGCAGCGCCTCACCGAAGCCAACGAGGATCAGAACGGCCTCCCGGTCCCGGAGATCTTCCTGGGCGACGCCTTCCTCCTCGGGGCGACCTTCCCCCTGACGACCGAAAGCGACCTCGCCGGCCGCCTCGGTGTCGCCTTCGCCGCTGCCGTGGCCGCCGCCCCGGTCGGAGAGTGGGCGGGCCCCTTCGAGAGCAGCTACGGACTCCACGCCGTGCGGGTCACGAACCGCGCGCCCGAGTACACCGCAAACCTCGAGAGCGCGCGCCGCGAACTCGAGCGAGCCTGGGTTGAAGAAGAGCGCGGGCGCCTCGCCGAAGAGGCCATCGTCGAACTCGTCGCAAGCTACCCCCGGGAGGATGCGCCGTGACCGGGTCGATGCCTGGCCGCGTCGTACGGGTCTTCGTGTCCGGTGCGGTGTTGACGGCCTCGGTGCTTTGGGGCGCCTCGGTTTCGCCGACCCCGGCGGCGGCCCACCCGGTCGGCTTCGGCGTACTTCAGCTCGAAGAGCGCCAGGGGCCCGCCGGGGGCCAGCGCCCCGCCGGGGGAACGACCGGCGAATGGGACGTGCTCCTGCGCGTCAGCGGCACCCCCGACGAAGCCCTCGCGGTCGACGCGGTCCTGCCCCCGGCTTGCGAGGTGGTAGCGCCGCCGCGGCTCACCGTGGCCCGCCGGGGCGTCGACCGCCGCTTCCGGGTTCGCTGCCCGTCGCCGCTCCGCGGTGAGGTCGGCGTCGAAGGGGCCGGCCCGTCACTATCGATCTCTCTGCGCCTCGTCGACCGTGACGGGGAGACCTCCATCACCATGCTCGACGGCGCCGCGCCCACGGTCACCCTCGAAGACGGCGCCCGCCTCGGCGGCTCGGTCTTCGGCGGCTACGCGGCCCTCGGCGTGAACCACATCCTCACCGGCGTCGACCATCTGCTCTTCGTCCTCGGCCTGCTCCTGCTCCTCCGGGCGCGCCCCCGGACCCTCGCCTTGACCATCACCGCCTTCACCGTCGGCCACAGCGTCACGTTGGCGCTGGCGACCTTCGACGTGGTCTCCGTCTCGAGCGCAGCGGCCGAGGCGATCATCGCGCTCTCGATCCTGCTCCTCGCCGTCGAGCTCGCCCATCCACCGACCCACCCCGATGCCCCCCTCTCTTTGACGCGCCGCTACCCCGGCCTCGTCGCCGGCGGCTTTGGCCTGGTCCACGGCCTCGGCTTCGCCGGCGCCCTCCGAGAAGTTGGCTTGCCGCGAGACGAAGCAGCGATGGCGCTCTTCGGCTTCAACGTCGGCGTCGAGGCGGGGCAGCTGCTCTTCGTGGCCGTGGCCCTGCTGGGCATCGCCGGGGCCGCACGCCTGGGGGGAAGCGCGTGGCCAAAGCAGACGCGACTCGCCGCCGTCTACGGTATGGGGGCGCTCTCGGCCTACTTCGTCATCGAACGGCTGAGCACCCTCATCGCCTGAGAAATGAGCCACGGTGGCGCAGGTGGCCCACCATGGCCCAGTTGATCTAGCGCAATCAGAAGAGAATCGCCGATGGCACGCGCGCTGCAATGCCGCCCCCCAACATGAACACGCCACTCACCCGCCTCTCTTCGTTCCTCTTGGTCTCGGTCTTGGTCGGTCTGGCCGGCTGCACCATGCAGCACACCGAGCCCGCCGACTTCACCGCCGAGGTGGCCGTCGCCGGCCTGACCCTCGCCGAAGAATGCGGCGCTGGCAGGTTGTCCGACCCGGGCATCGCCGCCGGGGACTGCGCCCCCGAGGCCACCGACTGCAGCCTGCCGTGCACTCAGAGCAACATCACCCTCCTGCTCACCGCCGACGCCGACCGCCCGCTGTCCTTCGAGATCGTGCGCGCCACCCTCATCAACAGCGAGGGCCTCGAGTTGATGGAGCTCTCCACGCACAACCCCCAGAGCTACGACGGCGTCTCCTCGTACGCCGCCTGGGACGAGACGGTGCCGACGCCGACCGAGGGCATGAACCTGATGTACGACCTCAGCGGCATCGACTGGTCCGGCGTCGACGAGCCCTGGTCGGCAACCTACAAGGTTCGCCTCACCATCGAGATCGACGGCGAGACCTTCACCGCGACTTCTACCGAGACAGCGCGCCAAGCCCCGATCGTCACTTGAGCTCATCGTCCATGATTCGCACCTTCAGACCGGCCGTCGTCTCCTTCGTGGTGGCGGCGGCTTTCGTCGTGGCTGCGTGTGATGCCGATGAGCGAGATTCGCGAGAGGAAGAGCCTTCCGCGGAAACGCCGACGACGGAAGCTCCCCGGTCTGCTCCGCCGACCCTCGATGGGCCGCCCCCGGCGCCTTGGAGCGATGCGTGGTTGCTCGCCGAAGGCCGGCGCTACCGCGAGGACGCAGAGTTTCGTCGCGAGTCGATGGTGGCGTCCCTCCGAAACCCCGAGAACCTCTACTCGCGCACGCGCATCTCGTCCTATGGACGCGGCGACCACGGCTGGGACGTGCTGCCCGCGTGGAACCCGACTTCACGGACGCTGACCCGCGCCGACCGCGCCTCCCTCGAAGCAGGCGAGACCCTCGACCTGCCCGATGACCAGGCCCCCCTCTGGGACGGCGAGACCCCGACCACCGCCCGGGCCTTTCGCGAGCTAGGCCGCCGCGTCTTCTACGAGTACCCGCTCCGCGCCGACGTCTGGGTAGAGCACGGATTGCGCAACGCCGAGCTCAGCGAACGCCTCGGCCTCGAGCGCGCCCCGGACGGATCGAGCCCGGGAGCCCTTCTCTTCCGAGACATCGATGGCCGAGACCGCATCGGCATCGCCTGCGCCCTCTGCCATACGAAACTCGAAGAGGGCCGCCTCGTCGAAGGCCGTGCGCGCCGGACCGTCGACTACGGCGCCCTGCAGATCGCTCGAGCGGATGCCTTGGGCCGCACCCTCGCCCCGGAGATGCGCGCCCGCATGGCCAGCTGGGGTCCCGGCCGCGCCGACATCACCGAAGACGACGACGAGGACCCGGTAGCCATCCCCGACCTCTGGGGCCTGCGCCACCAATCGGCCCTCACCC
>Ga0164313_10003787_pt1 | contig 13468 bp, 12 predicted proteins | sample GuaBasSedimGuay4_FD_113735 | JGI IMG/M metagenome (GOLD analysis project Ga0164313, IMG submission 113735) | Subseafloor sediment microbial communities from Guaymas Basin, Gulf of California, Mexico - Guay4, Core 4569-4, 0-3 cm | ecosystem: Environmental > Aquatic > Marine > Hydrothermal vents... | reverse complement strand
CAAGGTTCAGGCTTAAGAAAAGTTCTTGTTGTCCTGCAGTTTGTTATTTCTGTTGTGCTAATTATTGGTACGGTTGTTATGTATAAACAACTACAATTTATCCAAAATACCGATCTCGGTTATAATAAGGAGAATATTATATACCTAAATGTACCGCAGGATCAATCTGAAATCTTTGCCAATGAGCTAAGGGGAAAAACCGGAATTATAGGCGTAGGCAGAGGTAGTAATCATCCTGCCTATATCTTCAGTAGTACTTCAGGTATCGGGTGGCCAGATAAAAACCCCGAAGAGACTATATTAATTCATACCACCGGCATGGATGAAAACTATATGTCAACCATGGAAATGAACATGATCGACGGGCGACACTTTAAACATTCAGATTCAGCAGTAGTTATCATTAATGAAAGGGCCAGAGAGATTATGGCACTTGATAATCCAATTGGTCAGGAAATTAATGCCGGTGAAAAATATACCATTATAGGTGTTGTAAGTGATTTTAATTTCAAGTCTGTGCACGTACCAATTGAACCTTTAATGATATTCAAGTCAAATGAATTACGTCGTGTATTTATTAGATATAATGAGGCAAATTCTGACCAAATTGTAGCCAGCATTAACGAGGTTTGGACTGAGATCGTTCCTGACAGAGAGCTCGACTATTACTTTTTAGAAGATGACTTTAACGAGCTCTATGAGGCTGAGCAGAGAACCAGTCAGCTTTCTGCTTACTTCGCCGGGCTGGCTATCTTTATTTCATGCCTGGGTCTGTTTGGCTTAGTTTCTTACGCCACAGAACAACGTACAAAAGAGGTAGGAATTAGAAAAGTGCTTGGTGCCTCAATAAATGACCTTTTCATGTTGCTAACGGGTGATTTTACCCGGCTAGTCATTATTTCACTATTTATATCATTGCCAATTGGTTGGTACTTAATGGACAAATGGCTTGAAGGGTTTGCTTACCACATCAATCTTTCTATTTGGGTATTTGTGTTTTCCGGTGCAGTAGCATTGGCAATTGCACTAATTACGGTAAGTTACCAATCTGTTCGTGCCTCACTAAATAACCCCGTCCATGCGTTGAGAAACGAATAAATTTTAATCCGGCATTAACTCAAGAAAGAGAAACATTAATTTGGCTTCGAGGCCTGAAAATTTAAGCTATCACCTCCCAAAGGGATTTTGCCTGTTTCATCAAGAATTCCATCCATTCTAATATGTGTTATCACAGGTTTCTCTTTAGCCATTCTTACCAAAGTAATATGATCAAATCCGTTGGGATCGTCTTTAAATTGCCCCCCGCCTGTAGTTCCCAGCATGATGTAGTCCATACCTTTTCTTATTCTGTGAGAAAATGAATGTTCATGACCATTAATAACAGTGTAAGACCTATCCTCTAATTCTGCTTCCAATCTACCAAGCCCTTTTTCATCTTCTCTTGTCCACATAGGCTTATGCATTATCACGAAGGTCCATTTTACATCAGGATATTTGTTCAGTACATTTTTGTAATACTCAAGCTGAGCATCGCTCATAGCGCCTGTTCGACGTTCCAGCATATGATAGTACTCACTATTTTCATATTCTCCTTCAATCTCTCCATAGATTATCTTTAGGGCTTTGGCCCTGGCAGTATAAATTTCCATCATCCTCTTTTCTTCAAAATCTTCTGAATCAATCATTAAGAAAAGAACATTCTCATAAACAAAATGATAATATCGAGGGCCAAAGCGATTTTTCCAAAATTCTCGCATTATTGGGTTGGTAAGATCATGGTTCCCTCCTAAATAAAAGAAGGGCATATCAAGTTTATTCGCCCGGTGATCGAAACTGTCCCATTCCTTTTTTAGTTGTAGTGAATCTTCTGTACCCCCGTTTATAAGGTCACCTACACTAACCACAAATGTTGGTTCGATTCTGTTAATCTGCTCTACGGCTACGCTAAATATACCAGGTCGCTCACCTCCGGTAAGATCAGAAATAAAGGCAAATGTGAAATCCTCTTCTGTCTCCTCAAACTCATCGCCATTCCATGGGGTTGGCCCCGATTCGATATCATGTTCGAAGTTGGCAGTTAATGGTTCTGGTGAAGCGGATTGTTGTTGAGGTGAGTTGCACGCCGACAAGCTCAAGACGACAATGAGAAAAAGGGAATAGATTGATTTCATAATTTCAATATTATGCTTAGAGATGGCAACAATACGAAATTAACAAAGATATCAGGCTGATAAGTAAGGTAATCAAGAAGATAGATGCGGTTTCCTATTCTTTTTCTATGCCCACATAATATAAATCGAAACCTCCCTTGCCACCCGGACGATTGGATGAGAACAACATAAAATCATTAGAAAATTGCTCTTGTGGCCTTACAATAGGCCTGAATTCATCATACTCAGTATTAATATTGGCGCCAAAGTTTATTGGCTTAGTCCAGCTACCGTTTACCAGTTTTGAGAAATACAGATCATAACCGCCATACCCTCCGGCCCTGTTTGAAGTAAATACCATTAAGTTCTCTGATATGAATGGACATTTATCATCAAATTCAGAAGAGAGTTGATCATCTTTAATTATGTTGTGTACAGTGGTATCGGACAAGACCGTTTCTAATTCATCTGCGGAATTAATAGCGGTATAAAATATATTGAAGCTCCCTTCTCGGTTGCTGGTAAAATAGATCTCTGAATTATCAGTATTAAATGTTGGATAAGCATCATCATATATCGAATTTAAGAACTTCACTTCCGTTGGTACAGAGAAGGATACATCATCGTAGTTCTGGATGTACTTAATATCCAAATTGCCATTTTCATCATTGGCATAAAGTAAATAATATGATTCATGCCATTCTGCAACACCAGCTATTACTTGCTGCCGGCCTCCTGTTGAAATAAGGTATGGTCCAAATTCATTTGCCCTCGTATTGGTTCGTGAAAGGGCGCTAGTAAGGTTTCGGTAGCGATGGAAAACGTCTAGTCTAGCATCCGTCTCATTATATACACTAGGCAGTCCTGTATCAGTTGAAAATTTAACTGATACTAACTTATAAACGAAGTTAAATTCCTTGCCATAACTGTGTCGGTTTGATGAAAAACAAAGTGGAAATGTTTCTCCAAGCGATGGTGCTGTTGAGTTATAATCATCGTACTCTGAATTGATGTCAATGAGGTTAGCTGGTGTGGTTGGCAATTCACCAACAAGATACTTTTCATCTAGCCAGCAAGAAGATAGGCCTACCAGTATAATTGTTATCAAGACTAATTTATGCATTTCTGCTATTTAGATACCCATATAATCGACTAAGTAAACTATTAAATAACGTTATTACTATGACTTATATCAAGTCATGCATACAAAACCCTTTATACTAGTCTTTAGTCTATAAAACAATATCTTTTTTTTTGAGATCTCAATAAACAATCAGATGCTAATATATACTCATTGCTTGTGTTAGATGAAAAAAACTTTAACCTTTAGTTAACGTTTGATTGAATTAACTAACTTTATCAATGTTTTAACACCATTATTACAAGGCATACTAATTACCTCAGACGATCTCATCTCTATGAAAATATAAATGAACTTTAGCAACCTACTGGTATATGCCGGACCATTATATGTTGGCTTCATCATTATAGAGCTAGGTGTAAGCCGCTCTCTCGGACTAAAGGAACTTTATAACTGGCGAGATCTGGGAGCCAGTACCCTATTAGGAATTGGCACCGCGATTATAGGTCCTTTATTAAATGTATTGCTAATTGCCTGGCTACTAGGAATGGTATACGAGTTATTTAACCCTCTTGTGAATGGTGTAAGAATGAACATCATGGGCTTCGAAAGTTTTGGCTGGGCATGGTATTTCTGGCTTATATGTCAGGTACTCGATGACCTTAGCTTTTACTGGTATCACCGCTTAAGCCATACCGTAAGGCTATTTTGGGCAGCACATCTTCCCCACCATTCTTCAGAACATTATAATTATGGTACAGGAATTAGAATCGGCTGGTTTGTTCTATTGTATAAACCAATATTCTACATTTGGCTAGTGGCAATAGGCTTTCACTTCGAGATGGTTATGATTTGTATGGCAATAGAAACACTCTATCAGTTTCAATTGCATACTAAGTTCGTGCCTCGCCTGGGATTCCTTGAGTATATTTTTGTAACCCATACTCAACATCAGGTTCACCATGCCCGTAATATCAAATACCTCGATAAGAATCATGGAGGGATCTTGAGTATTTATGATAGGCTATTCGGCACTTTTCGGGAATTAGAAAACCAAAATGAAATCGAGTATGGTGTTTTACACCCTCCTAACTCCTATAATCCGCTAATAGTTGTGAGCCATGAATTTAGAGATATATGGCTCGATGTGAAAAATGCGACCAGTATTAACCATGCGTTCATGTATATTTTCGGACCACCGGGATGGAGTCACGATGGTTCAAGAAAGACTACCCGGCAACTACAAAATGAGCAAGCAAGCTGATGTATTTCAACAGTCTGGCTTAGCACAGGTTCAGCTAACTGGTGGCAAGCAACTAGATTCTTATATAGCAAAGAATAGTATTGGCCAAAATATAATTATGCCATTGGGAAAAATGTGTTTTTTATCCTTGTAACCGGTAATCAAAAAGTCAAATGGTATAACAAAACTGCGAATTATGGATTGTATTTTTGCTTCCGGTGTAGACAACATAAGTTGAAAAAATTACTTACTATTTCCTTTATTTTAGTTGCAATTTACAGTAATGTAACAGCACAAAGTCCTGATAATAATTCTAGTGATTCCTTAATTTCAGTGAACCTTGAAAATACAAAAATTGAAGAGGTAATCCGATTTCTTGAAGCAAAGTATCATTTTCGTTTTTTTTATAAAAAAGAGTGGCTTAAAGATGAACACATTGATTCTTTCAAGGTAAATAATGTAACGCCAGATGATGCTTTGCATAAGCTACTTGATCAAACAGAACTGACTTTTTCTATAGTTGATGGTGATTATATAATTTTATTTACCGGTAAGCCTATATTTAGCAATATACCTGAAACAAATTCTGAACCAATTACCCTTACAGGCAGGGTAACTTTAGCCAATCTGGATACACCCTTGCCCAATGTGGCGGTTTACGTAGATGATCAGGAAATAGGTACGGTTACTGATATGGATGGACGATACTCCATGAATTTAGCACCTGGTATCCACACATTAATTTATCGTTCTGTACAGGTGCTGGAAGAAAGGCATGAATTTGCCTTGTCAAAATCGAATAATGTTCTAAACATAGAGCTCTTCGAGAAGAATCGACAGCTCGAAGAAATTATTGTCACTAGCAGTGAACTAAATGAAAACCTGACCAGCCTTGATGTAGGAAAAGTGAAATTGAGCAAGGAATTTTTCAGGAAATCACCTTCTTTCCTGGGTGAACTTGATATACATAGGGTAATAATTTCTCTGCCTGGCGTTCAATCTGTTGGTGAAGGCACGGCTGACTTTAATGTAAGAGGTGGTAATCGTGACCAAAACCTAATATTAATGGATGATATACCTATTTATAATTCATCGCACCTTTTAGGTTTCTTTTCTGTATTTAATCCTGACCTTGTCAATAGTTTTTCTCTTTATAAAGGTTCAATACCAGCTAATTATGGTGGCAGATTATCTTCTGTGCTATCTGTGAACCTAAAGAATCCTACGCCCACTAACTTTCAATTAGAAGGAGGCGTTGGTTTTGTATCAAATCGCTTATACCTAAATATCCCTATTGCCAAAAAGCACTCAATGATAATTGCCGGTAGATATAGTGATCCAACATGGATCTTGAAACAAGTTAGTGATCAGGATATTCAACAAAGTTCTGCTAAATATTACGATTTTAACCTTAAGTACCGCTATTCGCCTAATAACAAAAGCATGTTTATGTTCTCGAGCTTTTATAGTCATGATGACTTTTATTTTGCCGGAACTAGTACAGGCTTCGAATATGAAAATGTTGGCGCCTCAGCAAAATATGTGCATAGCTTCAATAAAAAGCTTTCAACACAATGGAGATTTGCCGTTATAGATTATTCAGCCTCTGCGCTAGATGAATCAAACTCTACGCTTTCAAGCATATTTACTACCGGAATAAACAATTTAGTGCTCTATGGAGATCTTGATTACCAAATTAACGCGAATATTCTTCTTAATGGGGGACTAGAATCTACCCTCAGTCATTACAACATAGGTAATACTATACCGGGAAATGAGACATCCGCGATAAAAACGATAAGCATACCCCAAGAGAAGAGCCTTGAAAGTGCCCTATTTATTAAGTCTGAGATTAAAATATCATCAAAAATAAAAATTAGTATAGGATTGCGATATTCTATCTTCAATAATCTTGGCCCATTAACTGAGTATGTTTTTGATAGTGGAAGGCCAAGATCTGAAACAAGTATTATTGATACACTTGTTAGCTCCAATAATGAAATAGTCAGAACTTTTTCAGGAATTGAGCCAAGAGTATCTGCTACATACTCGATAAGGGAAAATATATCATTAAAGTTTAGTTATTCGAGAACCCGACAATACCAATATCTATTTTCTAATTCAGCAGCCTCTTTAGCAGTGGATATTTGGAAGCCCACTGATAATAACATCCCTGTTCAAATAGCAGACCAAGTCTCGATTGGTCTTGTAACCATGTTAAATAAGGATATGTATGATCTTTCGACAGATCTCTACTATAAAAGAATACCGAGTACAGCATTATTGAAAATAGGTGTGCCTGCTATACAGAATGAGCTTTTAGTAGCCGATGTAATAGATGCCGAAGGTTACTCCTATGGTGTAGAATTACTTGTTCGTAAAGTCAAAGGGAATTTTACGGGTTTTCTAGGCTACACCTATTCGGTGTCTATGATGAGGGGTTTATCAAGCTTTCCATTAGAAACTATTAATAGTGGAGAATTTTTTAGATCAGATTTTGACAGCCCTCATAATTTGTCGGTTTCTGCTAATATTAAAATTAGTAAACTCCTAACCTTTACCGCCAACTTCCTATATAATACAGGTCGGCCAGTTACTATTCCTACAGCAAGTTTTATTAGTGATAATGTGAGGGTATTCTCAGTTTCTGAAAGAAACAACTTTAGAATACCAGATACACATAGATTGGATCTTGCCCTTACACTTGAAGGTAGTTATAAGAAGAATCGCAGATGGCACGGTAGCTGGATATTTTCTGTATATAATGTTTATGGACGCGAAAACCCATTTTCTGTTTATTTAAAAGCAGTAAACAATACGCAACCAAGACTTATTAAGTTATCGGTTTTAGGAAACATCTTCCCTTCCCTTACTTATAATTTTAAGTTATTACCCCAATCTCAAAAACCATAGTATGCCACGTGTCTATTTGCTTATATTAATCGCATTTAATTCACACTACCTAGTGGCTCAAAATGCCATGATTTATCTGAGCTCCGCACAGGATGTTTATTTAGCAGGTGACACTATCAAATGTTCTCTTTCTCAATTAAGCAGCAAAGCTGGTAAGTCTGCGGTACTCCTTGATTTTTTTGACAGTAGAGGTGAAAAAATAGATAATTATTACACCAGTGTGGGTGCAACCTCAACTAAAAAGTTTGCTTTTGTTACGCAGGGTATTACTAAATCAGGGTGGTATTATATTAAAGGGTCTACTGCTGATGGGACTATACAGAGCAATACAATTAGATTATTCATCCTTAATAAAGAAGACAACCTTCTTAAGCTCCCAGATATCGTTTCTGATAACTTTATTTTAATTTTCACAGAAGGATCCTACCCACTTATTTATACACTTCCAGGCGTCATCTATATAAAAGTGAACAATAATATTGCAGCATATAATGAGTCAGTGATTGTATTAAAAGATAGTCAAGGAAACAAATTAGCAGAGCAACGTCCTGATCAGGATGGATTTGTAAAAATGGAACTTATCCCGGATCCTAATGATAGCTATTATGTTGAGTTTGTTAAGGAAGGTAATGTAATTTCATCGAAGCAAATAGATAAGGAAATTTTCTCTGATAATGGAATTTCACTAAATCTGAATTATGAGAGCAATCACATTGTCAATATCCAGTTAGGCACACTATCAAAAACTATTTTATCGGCTGTGGTAAAGATGGTGGCTTATAATAAAACAATTGAGACATTATTTTTAGGTTCTGCGAATGAATTTTCTTTAGACCTGTCCGATTATCCTTCGGGGATGCTTAAGCTTGAAATCATAGACCAAAGGAGCAATATATTACAAGAACGATTAATATTTAACAAAAGTCAACGCAAGGAATCTTTGCTCGATTCTTATATCAATATAGCTCCAACGGTTCAAAGAGGCGATTCCGTTACCCTAAATTTCGATCTGAGCAAGATGGGTGTCCATCATTCAAAAATTAAAAGTGCCGTTTTATCTATTCAGGATCATGGCCAAAACCTGTTTTCAGGTTATTCTAATACTTCGAAGGAAGCAAATCTGAATTCGCTTAAGTATTATTTTTCGGAATTACCTCAAAAACTTAATGACCGCAATAGATCTTCAAAGTCACTGGATCACTACTTTGCGATAAACCAATACTCATCCTATCAAGGCGGCTCAGAAAAGAATGAATCAGGGGATTTGGCAGGACAAAATTTAATATTGCAAGGCAGGTTAACTGATGCCAATCATGTTGCCCTGTCATCTACGCCAATGGTTCTCACCATTCCGGCAGAGCATGATAGTTTTAGGTGGACTAATACGGATGATTTCGGCAACTTTTCTTTTACTAATCTTAATTATACAGGTAACAAAAACATTTTTTTAACACCAATTTTTACTGATTCCTTAAAGACATATATAATAAAAATAAATAATCCTCTGGGTAAGAAGTATTATAATGGATATCAAAATCATATGGCCACTGACAAATGGTTGACGTTAAATCGATCATTAGAGTTAAGCAAAAACATAAAATTCTCATATAGTGACAAAAATGTTAGTGAAGAAGTAATCAACCATTCAATTATTAGCGATAAAACAATATTGCTCTTTGAAAACGTTGATTATGACATAGACCTGAATGATTATGAATTACCTGAGCAAATGACCAAATTTATCAATCCAATTATTCCCGGTGTTAATGTTAGAAAAGGTAAGCTCAGAATATTTTCAACAGAATTTGGTAAATCGTTCAGCAAAGATCCATTATTACTAATTGACGGTATTCCTTACTTTAATATTGATTCTTTGCTAATGATTGATCCGGTCCGTTTTAACCGTGTGCAAGTAATTACCACCATAAATAAGTTAGCCCCTTTTGGTAATTTGGGGAGTTCTGGTGTGTTAGCATTTTATACCAAAGAAGGCTACGAATTAATTGACGAATACCCATCTTTATTAAACTTAAATGGTTACCGTAACTATAAACTCCCTGATAAGTATAAATCAATAGCCAAAGACAATACAACTCCTTATTTACCTAGTAGTTATGTTTATAATATCTATCATAAGGATGAATTATCCACAAAAATATCACTCGTCTTTAAAGCACCTGACATAACTACTACACTAAATGTTAAGCTACTGCTTATAACAGAAGCTGGCGTATCAATAATAAATAAGACTGTTCATGTTGAAAAGTAGAAGCAACAATATTGCAACCTATATACGGCATACAATTAGTGGGCTTGTCTTAGTAGTTATGCTAATCTCTTGTGAAGAAATCATTGCTATTGATCCGGAAATTTCACAAGAAAAAATTCTCGTACTTGAAGGAGGTATAACTAACGAACCACCACCCTATCATATTAGCTTGAGGACCGCACAATATATTTCCGGTGTTGGTGAAAACACGCTTGGTGTAGGCGCAATAATTACACTAAGTGACAACACTGGCAAATTGGAGGTGTTAATAGAGGAGACACCAGGTAATTATAAGACTACCGGCGCCCAAATCAGTGGTCAGGTTGGTGGATCATATAAGTTGCACATCGAACTTGCCAATGGTGAACAATATCAATCCGATTATGATATTATGCCGAGCCCGGTAGTGGTAGATTATGTTTACGAGGAGTTAGTATCTGAACCTATTTTAAATAACGAGTTAACCGTAATTGGGCATTCTGTATTTCATAAAATTTATACCAATATTGAAAATGACAAAACGCAAAAGATTTACATTAAAGCCACTCAACGAAATGCTATTATAGAGCGTGAAGTAGGTTTAGGTACCGGATGTGAAGATTTTGGGCCACCAATATGTTACGTAAAAAGAGAGATTAATATTTCTGATTTATTCTTAATATCAAATCTGAAAACTGATGCTGATAACCTAAACCTTGAAATAGCGCATGTGCCTATTGAGTATAAAGGACTTTATTACACTTCATTTTCCATTGAATCAATATCTCCCATTGCACATGACTACTATTCTGCAATTAAGAAACAATTGGAAACCGCAGGCACCATTTTCGATCCCTTGATCCCATCGGTTCCTGGCAATATTTATGGTATAAATGGAACAAAGAGAACTGCTGAGGGATATTTTAGAGCATATGCTATATCGTGGGCTGATATATGCTATAGCCGAGCCAATGTGGCACTAGGAATCAATATTCCTCCTGCATGCGATTATTGTTGGAGATATTTTGCTCCTGCGTTTAGAGATATACCCCCGGAAATGCAAAATTGCCAGTGAGCAATTTTGAGCTTAAATTCTTGAAAAGAGGCCAAGGTCATAACAGAAATTGAGTACGGTGTTTTGCACCCTTCTAACTCATATAATCCGCTAGTAATTCTGAGCCATAAATTTAGAAATATATGGCTCGATGTAAAAAATGCAATCAGTATTTACCATGCGTTCATGTATATTTTCAGCCCAGCGCTCGAGTCACGATGGGTCAAGAAAGACTACCCGGCATTTACAAAGGGAAGCCCGAAGTAGGAATGGCTATTAACCTGAGTTCGACCTAGGGAATTATTTCCTGAAGACCAACTGTCCAATATGATCGCCATCGCAATCATTGCCGGTAATGTCTATTACTAAATTGCCAGTGGCAGTTACTACTCCCGCACCTCTAAAAAACCCTTCACAGTCTGGAATAATTACACTTAAAGAAAAAGAAGTAATGCTATCTCCATCCAGGGCTATCGAAATACTTCCATCATTAGCGCCACTACTACAACAGCTTGTATAACTAGCTGTAGCAAAAAAGCCTCCTGACAAAAACCTCTCTTCCGGATCAGCAGTTAACTTGGCAGAAATAGGAAAGTTGGTAAATGATGTAGTCTGGGTAGTGGAGGTCCAACCTCCTGTGTAATTACCTGTTAGAGTCTCAACTTCGGGTTCCTCTTCTATAATGGGTGCTACTTCGTCAGAACTACATGACATAAAAAAAAATGCAATAACAATTGATAGCCATAGGCTAGTGGTAAGCTTACTCTTCATACTTCTTTTTAGTTTAAGTTGTGTTCAGATTATTGTATCCTTAATAAAGTTTAAACAATAACCTGATTCCTTCAAACGGGAGAAAGCAAAAAAAGGTTCCGTTAACCCTATATTCTTGCGATGTTGCCTTTTCCCATTTTAAACATCAGGTCACTTTTAATGAGCTCTGCCTTTGTGTAATCTATAAACTTAGAGTCCTCTCCAAAAGAAAGTATAAAATAATCATCAATGTACCCGACATTAGCATAGAGTGCCATATTGGAGAAGTTAAAATTATCAACACTATAAGCCAAAAAACCACTATAATAAACTTTCGCCCCCTCTAAAAAAAAATATGCTGACCCCAGCTGTATGAAGTTCTAAGATCTACCAGTATCAGTATGGGAAGATCGTCGTTAGCTTTAAAAAACTTAGAAGCAAAACCCGAAGCTTTCGAGGCATCATCCTTTAATTCAAAAATTACTTGCCTTGATAATGGTATCCTCAACATAAAGTCTTTTAGCATATTTCTCTTTACCATTGAAAACTTTTACACTACCCAGACTAAATACTTCAAAGTACCATTTGCTATCCCCTACTTCATCACTGGCATTTACATACATGTCTTGATATAGTACATAAGACATTTGCTCACATAAATTAAAAGTAACTATCACTGATAAGACTAATTATTACTCCTTTTACTACGTTTTTTTGTCGAATTAGCTTTTCTATTGTTTTGGTTACCGTCAACACTGGCTTTTGACCTAGAATGTGATTTATTCGTTCTTACAGTATTACCTTTAACCGTTCCTTTATTAGTATTTTTCCCAGTTGAAACTCTGGATTTAGTATTTGAAGCAACACGTCCATTATTAACCGTATTTCCTCTATCTCTTGAAGCAGTTTTAATTGTTGCAGAAGTATTACTACTAAATAAATTGTCTTTACTAACGTTATTGCTACGTCTGCTTGTATAAGTTCTATCTACTGCAGTATTTTTTCTGGTAGCACTGTTTTGACTTACAGAATTACTTCTTCTGCTAGTGGCACTACTACGACTGGAGGATTTTTTATTTTGAACATATCTATCACTAAGCATACTATTAGAAACCACAGTATTTCTACGAGAATCAATTCTAGAGTATTCTCTATAGTTATTAGTATAAGGCACATAATAGTGATGTCTTGTTGTTGTATAGTACTTTCTGTAAGGCCTATTGTAAACCACACAGTAGTTTATAGATGGAATTATATAATAATCATGCCAAGCTCTATATACATAATATCTGTTGTATTTATTAATAAATCCTGTACTGTAAGCGTAATGATTATGTCGGTTATAGTGGATATATAAACCACCGACTCTACTAATGTATCCGTATTTATTATAATGTATAAGAACATTTCCAGCTTGTGAGATTCTACCATAGTAATCGTAGTAGATTGGGATGTTCTCAATTTGAATCACAGCACCATAATCGTCATACTGTACATAAGCATTATAATCGTAGCCTGTATTAAAGCTAATACTCACATTGCTAAAATTAGCAGGAGTACTAAAACTAGGACCATAGCGATCTACATTAAAATCAAATTGACCATCAGGGAAAATGGCAAATTCAATACCTTGCTCTACAAATATGAAAGAATTACCATAACCTCTTTCAAAATTTGTGGCTTTTGCGTTAATTCCTGTAAAGAGTAAGCCTGCAATAATAAATAGTAGCTTTTTCATAGTTACTTTTTTTAATTCAACTTACTTAGGTATTACCAAACAACGTGCCAAATAACAAAGATGTAGCTAACTACTATAAATTTAGAGTGAGCATTTTACTGTATTAATTACCTAAATTTATAAGAGTTCTGCTTATGCGTAACCACTATATAGAAGTATTCCGGGTCATGTCCAGGGAAAATCCGTAATGCTATTTTGAATGGGTGGGGTAGGAAGAACTAATTTATACATTAGTGAACATTTAATAGTAGGACATTCAATGCTTATATTTATGCTTTTATAAGATTGAAT
>Ga0164313_10003786_pt1 | contig 13470 bp, 10 predicted proteins | sample GuaBasSedimGuay4_FD_113735 | JGI IMG/M metagenome (GOLD analysis project Ga0164313, IMG submission 113735) | Subseafloor sediment microbial communities from Guaymas Basin, Gulf of California, Mexico - Guay4, Core 4569-4, 0-3 cm | ecosystem: Environmental > Aquatic > Marine > Hydrothermal vents... | reverse complement strand
GCCCCCTCGTGTTCCAGGTACCCGGGGGCGTGCAACCAGGACGCTGGCGATTGGTCATCGAGCTCGAGGAGAGCACGGCGGATATTCCATTTGAACTCGAGGTCGATGGGTAGCTGTTGGCGGTCAATGGGGTTAGGAGGTTAGGAGGTTAGGAGGTTAGGGGGTTAGGCGCCTCACCCCTCACCCCTCACTTCCTCACTTCCTAACTTCCTAACTTCCTCACTTCCTAACTCTCAACCCAGCTTGTCCAACTCGGCCAGCGCCTCATCCCTCACTCCTTCGATCGACTGCGTTCCGTCCACCTTGATCAACCGCGGCGCTCTCGCACCGCCCTTGGCTTCGAGGTCGCCGTAATACGAGGTCAGAACCTCAGTTTGGGCGTGGTAGTTGGCCAGCCGATTGCGGATGGTCTCCTCGCAGTCGTCGTCGCGATGGACCAACGGTTCCCCTGTAATGTCGTCGACCCCTTCCACCTTCGGCGGGTTGAAGGTCACGTGGTAGACCCGTCCCGAGCCCGGATGCGAGCGTCGGCCGGATAGCCTCGCGACGATCTCGTCATCGGGAACCGCGATCTCGACCACCGCATCGATGTCGACTCCGGCGTCCCTCATAGCTTCCGCCTGCGCCAGGGTGCGCGGAAAACCGTCAAAGAGGAAGCCTGACGAGCAGTCAGGCTCCGTGATCCGCTCCTTGACGAGACCGATGATGATGTCGTCAGAGACCAGCTCGCCGGCATCCATGACGGCCTTTGCCTGCTTCCCGAGTTCCGTACCCGCGGCAACCGCCGCGCGGAGCATGTCGCCCGTCGAGATCTGCGGGACTCCGTACCGCTCACAGATGAACCTGGCCTGGGTCCCCTTGCCGGCGCCCGGTGGTCCGAGAAGAATCATTCGCATTGTTGCCCCCTGAACCGCGGTAAACCGCGTTGATGGTCCTCGATCGTTGCATATTCGATGCCGGGTTTTCGGCCTCGATGGTGGAAAATCCACCCCGCAGGGCCCTCGAACCCCACTCGTCACACCCTGGTAACCGATCCTCCCTCCGATTTCTTGCCTAGTAGACACCAATCTCTCCGAGACGGTTTCGGAATCTGGCCATGGAGACGTCAACCTTCTATCAATACGCAACTTACAACGTTCCCAACGACCCAGGAGAGGACCCCAAGCTGCCTTCCGACAGGCGCTGCAGTCGATGACGCCGAGCACCTCGTTCCAGGCTTGTAACAGAATCGAAATGAACGGAACTCTCCGCACCGAAAGAGGTTGTATGCAGGGAGGTTCATTTGCGTAACTGTTTCGTAACATCAACACGATAATTCAGGATGCAAACCACTCGTGCAATTACAAGTGAAAATATTCACAGTCTTTTGAACCAGTCGTGACGAATTCTCGTAACACCTATGATTCATTGACTTACGTGGTTTTTCTCTGAACTCCCACAGACCTCCCAAAGAAACTCCATTTACCACCGCCTCGGGTTCATGGTCCGACATCTTCCATCGAAGGACAGGTCAAGTGACGATGGATCGCCTCGTTGCTGGCTGCAAGTCCCGTGATATCCGTATCTTCTCAACCAATCACGAACGATTCTCACAATAGATTGTGAAAACAGGCACAGCTCTTGCTTCGAACGGCCGCGATGAAGAAAAGGTGTAGCTATCGATCAACACGAGTTTTCCGAAATTGAAAGGAGGAGACGTAAATGCCGAGTTTCGTCAACGTAGAAAAGTGTGACGGGTGTAAGGCGCTCGACAAGACCGCCTGCCAACACATCTGTCCGAACGACCTCATGGTTCTCGACAAGGAGAGTGAGAAGGCATACAACCGTGAACCCGAAATGTGCTGGGAGTGCTACAACTGCGTCAAGATCTGCCCGACCCAGGCAGTCGATGTGCGCGGTTACGCGGACTTCGTGCCGATGGGCGCGTCCGTGGTTCCGCTGCGCTCCACCGATTCGATCATGTGGACCGTCAAGTTCCGCTCGGGCCAGGTGAAGCGGTTCAAGTTCCCGATTCGCACCACCCCCGAAGGCCAGGCAGAGCCGACCGGCGGTTGGAACACCGACCCGGACCTCGAAGGTCCAGTTCTCTTCACCGAGCCGGATTCCCTCGGCTGCGACGTGTGGACGAAGTAGGGGGGGATCATGGCTAACTTTGAAACTGTCACAGTCGAAACTGATCTGTTGATTCTCGGTGGCGGCATGGCGTCCTGCGGCGCCGCGGTTGAGGCCGCTCACTGGGCCAAGAAGAACAACCTCAAGGTCATCATGGTCGACAAGGCCGCGGTGGACCGCTCCGGCGCGGTGGCCATGGGCCTTTCCGCCATCAACCAGTACGTCGGTGTGAGAGAGGGCGACAACACCATCGAGGACTACGTGAAATACGTCAAGCAGGACCTCATGGGCGTCGCTCGCGACGACCTGGTTGCCTCGATCGCTCGTCACGTAGACGGCTCGGTCCACCTCTTCGAGAAGTGGGGCCTTCCGATTTGGAAGGCCGAGGACGGCAGCTACGTCCACGAGGGTCGCTGGCAGCTCATGATCAACGGCGAGTCCTACAAGGTGATCGTCGCCGAAGCCGCCAAGAATAACCTCGGAACGGATAACATCTACGAGCGTATCTTCATCGTCGGTCCCATCATGGAGGGCGGCGTGTGCAAGGGCGCGTACGGTTTCTCGGTGCGCGACGACAAGTTCTACATCTTCAAGGCTCGCGCCGTTTTCGTCGCCATGGGCGGCGCAGTGCATGTCTTCAAACCCCGCTCCACGGGCGAAGGCCTCGGCCGTGCCTGGTATCCGCCCTGGAACTCCGGCTCCTCGGCATACTTCACCTTGAAGGCCGGCGCTGAGATGACCTGCCAGGAAGTGCGCTTCATTCCGGTCCGCTTCAAGGACGCCTACGGCCCCGTCGGCGCCTGGTTCCTGCTCTTCAAGTCCCGTGCGACCAACGCCTTTGGTGGCGAGTACATGGTCGAGCGGCGTGACGAGCTCGAAAACTGGAAGCCTTACGGAGCGGCAAAACCGATCCCGGCCAACCTCCGCAACTGGCTCGGCATGCTCGATGTCATGGAGGGCAAGGGCCCGATCTATATGCAGACTGCAGAGGCGATCCAGAAGATCGCCGACCAGTACAAGGACGACCCGAAGGCCCACAAGAAGAAGATGAAGGAGCTCGAGAGCGAGGCCTGGGAAGACTTCCTCGACATGACCATCTCGCAGGCCATTCTATGGGCTGCCAGTGACGTCCAGCCGGAAGAGACACCCTCCGAGATCGCGGCCGCCGAGCCGTACTTCATCGGCTCGCACTCCGGCGCCTCCGGCGCCTGGGTCAGCGGTCCGGAAGACCTCGCACCGCCCGAGTACTTCTGGGGCTACGACCACATGTGCACCACCAAGGGCTTGTTCGCGGCCGGTGACGCCACCGGTGCCTCGTCCCACAAGTTCTCCTCCGGCTCCCACGCCGAGGGCCGCATCGCCGCCAAAGCGGCGATCCGCTACCTGGTCAAGGAGAACCCGCCGATGCCGACCATCGACGACCCCACCATCGAGGCTCTCAAGGCGAAGACCCTCAAGCCGCTCGACACCTTTGCCGAGCACAAGGACTTCACCTCGCAAATTGACGTCAACCCCAACTACATCCTGCCGAAGATGTTCATGTTCAGGCTGCAGAAGCTCATGGACGAGTACGCGGGCGGCGTGGGCTCCCAGTTCACGACCTCCAGGATGCTCTGCGAGAGGGGCCTCCATCTGCTCGGCATACTCAAGGAAGACGCCGCCAACCTCGGCGCCCCCGATCTTCACGAGCTGATGCGGTGCTGGGAGAACGTCCACCGGATGTACCAGGCCGAAGCGCACGTCCGGACGATCCTGTTCCGCGAGGAAACCCGTTGGCCGGGCTACTACTTCCGCGCCGATTTCCCCAAGCTCGACAACGACAACTGGCTGTGCTTCGTCAACTGCATCATGGATCCGGAAACGGAAGAGTGGGAGATGATCAAACGCGACATTCTCCCCATGAGCTGATTCCGATCTTTATTCCGGCCCCAGGCGCTTCGGCGCCTGGGGCCTTTTCCCACCGAGGTATTTTTGACCACTGCCGAACACCCCGTGTGCCCGCACTGCGACCAGGAGCTGCAAGCCTTCGAGCTCCCCGACAGCATCGGTTTCGAGTCTGAGTTCCATCTTGCCTGCTTCAACGACGAATGCCCCTACTACGTCCGCGGGTGGAAACACATGGAGTCGAACTACGCCGTCAAGGCGTCGTACCGGTACCGTGTCGATCCCACCAACGGCAAGGCGTCTCCGCTGGCCGTGTGGTCTGAAGACGCCATCAAGGACCGCATCATCGAGGCCTCCGTCGGTGAATCAGACCAACAAGATAATGGAGGCTGCCCATGAGTACCGGCGACGCGAGGCTGCCACAGTTTCTGGTGGACAAGAAGCAGCTCGCAGAGGGTGAGACCTTCGCCTTCACCTGCCACCCAGGAGTCCCTTGTTTCAACTCCTGCTGTGCCGATGTCAACATTGTACTGACGCCGTTGGACGTCCTCCGCATGGCGCGGCGGCTCGAAATGAACACCCTGGAATTTCTCGAGACCCACACTTCGAACCCGATCACCAAGGACCTCCAGATCCCCATGGTGATGCTCAAGATGAAGGACGCCGACGGCAAACCGTGTCCCTTTGTCGGCGATGAGGGCTGCACGGTCTACGAGGATCGTCCGTGGGCCTGTCGCATGTACCCGCTGGGGATGGCCATCCCACCGGCGCGCGCCGGCGAGGAGCCCAAACCGCTGTTCTTCATCTTCGAGGACGACCACTGCAAGGGGCGGTTTCAACCCGACTGCAAGCAGTGGACGGCGCAGAGCTGGCGCTCAGATCAGGGGTTGGAGGCGCAGGACGAGCTCGAGGAGGGTTTCCGCGATCTCGTCAGTCACCCGTGGTTCATCGGCGGCCGCACCCTCGATCCCAAGCGCATGCACATGTTCTACACCGCGTGCTACGACATCGATACCTTCCGCTCTTTTGTTTTCGATTCCTCGTTCTGCGAGAGGTTCGACATCCAACCCGAAGCCCTCCAGGAACTCAAAACAAACGACGAGGCACTCCTCCGATTTGCCTTCCGTTGGCTCCGGTTCGCGCTCTTCGCCGAACCGACCCTGAAGGTCAAGGAGGAAGCGGTCGAACGGAGTCAGCCATGAGTGAAGCCAAGAAGTCCCTGCTCGTCATCGGTGCCGGCATTGCGGGCATTACCGCCGCCCTCGAAGCGGCCGAAACCGGCGCCGAGGTCGTCCTGATCGAGCGCGAGGCGACCATTGGCGGCCGCGTCCTCCGCCTCAACAACTACTTCCCCAAGATGTGTCCCCCCTCGTGCGGCATGGAGATCAACATCCGCCGTCTCGAGCGAAACCCCAGGATCCGCGTTCTGACACGCTCGAAGGTCACGGCCGCGGAGACCGGCGACGGCGGCTGGTCGGTCGAGATCACCACCGAACCGGCCTGGGTCAAGGCCAACTGCACAGCGTGCGGCGACTGCGAATCAGCCTGCACGACCGAGATCGACGACCCCCACAACCTGGGGATGTCGAAGACCAAGGCGATCCGCCTCCCCCACCCCAGCGCGTGGCCGAAGATCTACACCTTCGACCGCGCCGCGGTTTCCGACGACGAAGCGAAGAAGATCGCCGAGGCCTGCACGTACGATGCCGTCGATCTTGACGCTCAGGAGACGACGCAAACCTTCGAGTTCGGCGCCGTAGTGGTCGCCACCGGCTGGAAGCCCTACCCTCTCGAAAAGCTAGAGGAGCTGGGCGGCGATCTCGACGACGTCGTCGCCAACGTCCAGATGGAGCGGATGGCGTCAGCCTCGGGGCCCACCGGCGGCGTGATTCGGAAGCCGTCCAATGGTGAGGCGCCGGCCAGGGTGGCGTTCGTCCAGTGCGCCGGTTCACGAGACGTCAACCACCTCAACTACTGCTCAGGAGTCTGCTGTCTTGCATCGCTCAAGCAAGCACGGTACGTGAAAGAACAATTGCCCGACGCCGAGGTCACGATGTACTACATCGACCGCCGCACGCCGGGCAGGAACGAAGACTTCCTCCTCGGATCGGCTGAGCTCGAAGGCGTGACCTTGACCAAGGGCAAGGTCGGTCGTATCGAAAAATCGAACGGCGGCCTCAAGCTGCACGTGGAGGACGTCGAGAACGAGGTAATCCTCGAGGCCGAGGCCGATCTGGTGGTGCTTGCTACCGGGATGGTGCCCAACGCCGTCGACGACGACCTCGCGGTCTTCACCCGCAAGGATGACGACGGGTTCGTCCTCGACGATTTGGAGGCCGGCGTCACAGTGGCCGGTGTCGCGCGCCGTCCCGAGGACGTCGCGGCATCGGTGCGGGACGCGACCGGCGCCGCAGCCCGCGCGATGGTGGCTGCGGGAAGGAGGGCCTGATGGAAAAGATCGGCGTTTTCCTTTGCACGGGTTGCGGTATCGGTGAAGCGATCGACGTCGACGAGGTGATCGAGGCCGCAGACGAGGTTGGCTGCGCCTGCACCCTCACCCACGAATGCCTCTGCGCCCCCGAAGGGCTGGAGGCGATCCGCGGGGCGGTGTCTGAAAACGAGCTCGACGGCATCCTGGTCGCCGCCTGCTCCGAGCGCGCCAAGACCCGGGAGTTTGCGGCCCTGACCGAGGATGGACCGTCCATGTTTCGGATCGCGGTGCGCGAGCACTGCGCCTGGCCGCTCAAGGATGCTGAGGAAGATGAAGACAAAACCATGGCCGCCCAGGACCTGGTACGCATGGGGCTCGCCCGCCTAGACGGCGTCAAGGCCATCGAGCCGCTCGAAGAAGAGATCAGCGACACCGTGATGGTGGTGGGCAGCGGCCGCGCCGGGCTCGAGGCTTCCCTGACCGCCGCCGGCCTCGGCCACCCGGTGGTCCTGGTCGAGAAGGACGACCACCTGGGTGGTCTTCTCGCCGATCAGCTCTCGATCCCGCCCGAGCAACCGCCCTACGAGGCGCCCGAGGCCAACCCGATTCCGGGGCTGATCGATGAGGTCAACGCTCACGACGACATCAAGGTCCTCACCGACACCGGCATCACCGAGATCACCGGCCAGCCGGGCCAGTTCAAGGTCAGCCTCAACGGATCTTCCGGTCTCGAGATGACGGTGGGTTCGATTGTCCAGGCGACCGGCGCCAAGCCCTACGATGCCTCCAAGCTGGGGCACCTCGGCTACGGCGCCTCGCCCGACGTCGTAACCTCCCACGAGTTCGAAAATATGCTCGTCGACGGAAAGATTACCTGTCCGTCCGACGGCCGCACGCCGGGACGTATCGCATACATCCAGTGCGCCGGATCGCGCGACGAAAACCACCTCAAGTACTGCTCGTCCGAGTGCTGCATCAATACCCTGCGGCAGATGATGGAGGTCAAGAAGATCGACCCGTCGATCGAGAACGCGGTCATTTACAAGGATATCCGCGCGCCTGGACTCATGGAGTACTTCTTCCTCGCCGCCCAGAAGGAGACAGGCGGGATGATGGCCCGTGGCGAGGTGGACAGAATCGAGGCCAACGGCAAGCTCTCGATCCACATGACCGACAGCATGCTCGGCGACAATGTGGCGATCGATGCCGATCTCGTCGTACTGGCGGTGGGCATGGTCCCGCAGTCCGCCGACGGCGAGCTGATCCGCGAGCTCCACGATTCCGTCCACCAGGCCGAGACTTCGGAGAGCTCAAAGGTCCGCGAGAACTCGGCCGCTCGCGCCGAAGAGCTCGCTGATTTTGAGGGCACCGAAATCCTCAACCTCGACTACCGCCAGGGACCGGATCTGCCGACTCTGGAGTACGGATTCCCCGACTCCCACTTCATCTGCTTCCCGTACGAGACGCGGCGCACCGGCATCTATGCCGCCGGCACGGTGCATGCACCGATGGAGTCGGTGCAGGCGGCCGAGGATGGTCTCGGCGCCGCCATGAAGGCCGTGCAGTGCATCGAGATGGCCAAACGAGGCGAGGCGGTCCACCCGCGTGCCGGCGACACCGCCTACCCCGATTTCTTCCTCCAGCGCTGCACCGATTGCAAGCGCTGCACCGAGGAGTGTCCGTTCGGGACCCTGAACGAGAATGAGAAGGGTACTCCCGAGCTCTTCCCCCTCCGCTGTCGCCGCTGCGGCATCTGCATGGGCGCCTGCCCGGAGCGAATCATCAGCTTCCCGGATTTCTCGGTCCTCATGATTGCCGAGATGATCAAGGCGATGGAGGTCCCCGACGAGGACGACGAGAAACCACGAATCCTCGCGCTGATGTGCGAGAACGACGCCGTCCCCGCCCTCGATGCGGCGGCCGCGAACGGTGCGACCTGGAACCCGTGGGTGCGCGTCATTCCGATCCGCTGCCTCGGCTCCATGAACATCGTGTGGCTCGCCGAGGCGCTTTCGCGCGGCATCGACGGCGTGATCCTCATCGGCTGTAAGTACGGTGACGACTACCAATGCCACTACGTCCGTGGCTCCGAGCTCGCCAACACGCGGCTGGAGAACGTCGGTGAGACGCTCGAACGCCTGGCCCTCGAGCCCGAGCGTGTCAAGCTGGTCGAGCTGTCCCACGACGAGTTCGGTCGCATTCCGCAGATCCTGGACGACTTCGCGGAAGAGCTCGATGAGATGGGGCCGAACCCGCTCAAGGGCTTTTGAACCTCAGATGAGCGATTCTCACCTGCAGAACCACTTATCGTAGGTAGAAGGAGGATACATGGCTTCGATCCCGGTCCTTCACACGTCCTCAGAATTCCGCGAAGAGTTCTTTGACCGCGGCGGCGAAAACGCGGCCCGCTGCTACCAGTGCGCCACCTGCTCGAGCGTCTGCGAGCTGGCGCCGGCCAACGCGCCGTTTCCGCGGCGCCAGATTCTCTGGGCGCAGTGGGGCCTGGAGGATCGGCTCGTGTCCGATGCCGGGCCGTGGCTCTGCTACCAGTGCAACGACTGCTCGGTGCGCTGCCCACGCGAGGTCAACCCGGGTGACGTGATGGCTTCCATCCGCGCGATGGTGGTCGAGAAGCTTGCGACCCCTGCTTTCCTCGGCAAGCTCGTCGGCAACGTCAAGAAGACCTGGCCGCTTCTGGTCCTCGGCCCGCTCGTCTACTGGTTGATCCTGCTCGGTGCGACCGGGATCCACATTCCCGGCATCGACCCCGAGCTGGGTGCCCTCGACGGCCGTTTTCACTACGAGCACTTCGTGCCCCACATCCTGATCTATTTCACCTACTTCGCCGCCACCTTCTTCGCACTTTTCACGATGTGGTCCTCCGGACGAAGATTCTGGAAGATGCTCGGCACCAGCCAGGCGCGCACGGGATCGTTCTTCGGCGCCCTGATTGGGGCCTTCTTCGACATCGCAACCCACAAAAAATTCAGATCCTGCGATCGGGGCGTATTCAAACGAAAATGGGGGCACTTCCTGGTGATGTGGGGATTCGTGGGCGCTGCGATCACTTCCGGTTTCGCGGTGGTTTATCTTTACCGGGAAACCGTTTTCTTCTCGTGGCTGAACCTCCAGTACAGCTATCCGATGCCCATCACCCACTGGGTCAAATGGCTGGGGAACATCTCGGCCGTCGCCCTGGTCGTGGGCGGTCTGCTGCTGTGGCTCAACCGCCGCAACCCCGGCGACAAGCTGGTTGGGGTCACCACCCCCTTTGACCGCTTCTTCCTGTGGGTCGTTCTGACGGTCATCGCCACTGGTGTCCTGACAGAGCTCTTTCGTTTCATCGCAGCGCCGCCCGTCCTCGCCTGCGCGGTCTACGTGATCCACCTCGCCATCGTGCTGACCCTCTTCCTGACCCTCCCCTACTCCAAGTTCGCCCATATTCTCTACCGAACCCTGGCAATGGCCCACGAGAGGCTGACCACCGAAAGTGACTAGGTTTTTTTGATCCGCCTCGGCAGAGGCGCCAACAACAACGAGGGAGAAAACAGAATGATCAAACCACACGGCTCCGAAACCCTGAACCCCCTGTATGTGGCGGATGACGCCAAGCGCGCAGCTCTGCTGCAAGAAGCGGCAGGCCTGCCGTCGGTCTTGGTCTCGTCGGCCGCCGCGGCCAACGCGGTGATGATGGGATCGGGTTACTTCAACCCGTTGACCGGCTTCATGAATCTCGAGGACTCGCTCGCCGTTTCCGAGAAGATGGTGACCACCGGCGGTCTCTTCTTCCCGGTTCCGATCGTCAACGTGGTCGAGGACGCCGCCGGCATCCAGCCCGGCATGCGAATCGCCCTCAAGGACCCCAACGTCGATGGCAACCCCGTTCTTGCCATCCAGACCGTCGAGGCGATCCAGACGGCAACCCCCGAACAGATGGCCTACATGACTCAGAAGGTCTTCGCCACCGACGACCCGGAACACCCCGGCGTCAAGGCTTTCAACAGTGTCGGCAACACCCTGATCTCCGGTCCGATCGAGGTCCTCAACTACTCGTACTTCGCGACCGATTTCCCTGAGACCTTCCGCACCGCCATGCAGATCCGCGAGGCGATCGAGAAGAACGGGTGGAACAAGGTCGTTGCGTTCCAGACCCGCAACCCGATGCACCGCGCACACGAGGAGCTGGTGCGCATGGCCATGGAGCGCGAGAACGCCGACGGCGCCGTGATCCACATGCTGCTCGGCAAGCTCAAGCCCGGCGATATTCCCGCCGATGTCCGCGACGCCGCGATCCGCAAGATGGTCGAACTCTACTTCCCGCCCAACACCGTCGAGATCACCGGCTACGGCTTCGACATGCTCTACGCCGGTCCCCGTGAAGCCGTGCTGCACGCCGTCTTCCGCCAGAACATGGGCGCCACCCACCTGATCGTCGGCCGCGACCACGCCGGTGTCGGCGACTACTACGGTCCGTTCGACGCCCAGGCCGTCTTCCACGACGAGGTCCCCGAAGGCGCCCTCGATCTCAAGATCTTCGAGGCTGACCACACCGCATATTCGAGAGAGCTCGGCAAGGTCATCATGATGCGCGAAGCCCCCGAAGGCCACAAGAAGGAGTCCTTCGTCTTTCTCTCCGGCACCAAGGTGCGCGAGATGCTCAGCGCCGGCGAAGACCTGCCACCCGAGTTCGCCCGGCCTGAGGTCGCCAAAATCCTCATGGGCTTTTATCAGAGTCAGAATAGCTAGTCTTCATCACAATCTCCTTTTATTCGGTCTTTGCCCCGTGGGTTTCCGCGGGGCATTTTTTTCGGCCTGGGGCTTGGAGCCTGGGCCTTGAGGGCGCCACCCACTCGCTCAACGGAGAAACCGCAGATCACGCAGATAAGCGCAGATCATCGAATCTGCTCAGCTGAACGCCCATATTCTTGAATATTGGAGCAAATGTAGGATATTCTGAGATTCCTAAAACGGTCGCTTCTGGAGATTCGATGCAGGACAAGCTGGCTCCAATTAAAACAGCACTCGATCTCCTTTTGAAACGGCTGCAACAGCTCGAGTCCCGCGTATCGCAGCTCGAGGGCCGGGACCACCTCGCCGCCGAATCACCGATCGTCGAGTCGTTTGAGCCGGCCACCGTTGACACCTCAGTTGCTGCCACTCCTGCCGTAGCCCCCTCCGAGTCCTTCACTGTTGCTCACGTGCTCGGACTCATCGGCCGTACCTTTCTGATCCTCTGCGGCGCCTTTCTCTTGCGAAGCCTGACCGACACCGGAACCATGCCGCTCGCCCTGGGGGTCGCGCTGGGCCTCACCTACGCTGCGGTCTGGCTATTCGCAGCCGATCGCGGCGCGGGCAGCGGTCGCCCTCTGAGTGCGGTTCTATTCGGTCTGGCGTCCGTTGTGATTGCCTACCCTTTGATTTGGGAGGCGACCACCAAATTCGACCTGTTGGATGCCGACGCGGCCACCGCCCTTCTTGCCGTCTTCTCAATCTCCATGTTCACGGTCGCCTGGCGGCGCAACCTGGAGATCTTCGCCTGGTTCGTCAGCGCCGCGGCTCTCGTCACCGACTTCACGATCTTGTTAACCTATCGCAACTGGGGATCGGGCGCTGCCCTTGCATTGCTGGTTGGCGGCGCCAGCCTGTGGTTCGCCCACAGCAGAGGGTGGATGGCCCTCCGTTGGCCGGTCGCGGTGATCGTCAACGTCGTCCCGTTGATGATCGTCTCCGTGTCACTTCGCCCAACGGTTCCCGGCATTCCCGAGGGACCGTCCGTTCCTCTGGCTGTCGCCGTGCTGGTGGCCTACCTGGTTGTCTATCTCGGGAGCTTTTCGCTGCTCATGCTGAAGCTGGGACAACGGCCGGGCGGTTTCGAGTTCGTCCAGTCCGCAGTTTGCCTTGTGGTCGGTCTCACGAGCTTGGCCGCGGTGGTTCGCGGAATACACGGCGCTACAGAAATTCTCGGCTGGGGCATGCTGTTTGCAGGTGCGGCTAGCTACGGGGTCAGCTTCGCCTTTGTCGATCGCCGCCTGGGAATGGGGCGCAGATTCTTCTATTACACCTCGCTCGGTCTGATCCTTGTCATTTGGGGACTGAGGATCGTGGCCAACGATACGACTGCCATCCTCGTCTTGAGTGCGATCGGGATCGCGGCAGCCCTTGCCGGAAGGACAAACGATCGCCATACGCTCCGAGCCCACAGCGCCGCGTACGTGACGGCAGCAGCCGCAATCGCCGGTCTGGGCGCACAGGCCGTCGAAACTCTGCTGCTTCCAATAACCGGGACCGGAAGCTCAGTCGCTGTATCGGACGTCGCCGTTGCCGCTGCTGCGGTGACGTGTTACATCGTCGTCGCGCCGTTACGGCAGATTGAGTCGGTTCGTTGGCCGAGACGGATACCGGCGGTCATCCTTGCGGTCGTCGCGCTCGTCAGCCTGGCCTCCGTGGGCCTCGGGTGGGCGTTCGAGATCGTTGGCCGCGGTTCCGCCGTCGATCCGGCCTGGGCTGCCGCTATTCGGACTGCAATCCTCTCACTGAGCGCGATCATCCTTGCCGGCCTCGGTTCAAGGCGGCACCTGCTCGAACTCATCTGGCTCGTTTATCCCCTGCTCGTGGTCACCGGTGTCAAGCTCGTGTTCGAGGATCTTCGCCACGGTAAACCCTTGGCGTTATTCGTCTCGTTCGCTTTCCTCGGGGTCGCATTGATCGTTGCGCCACGGCTACTTCGCAGACCGGCGCCCCCGCCCGGGGGGTTAGGAGGTTAGGGGGTTAGGAGGTTAGGAGATCAGGTCCTCACCTCCTAACCTCCTCACCTCCTAACCCCCCAAAAAAAACGCCGGGGCGAACCCCGGCGCTCGTCTGATTGAAAGATCGGTCTACCCGAAGTGAATCGCGTACAGAATCGGGGCGATGATCATCGCGACTACCGAAATCAGCTTGATCAAGATGTTCAGCGACGGCCCCGAGGTGTCCTTGAAGGGATCGCCCACGGTGTCGCCGGTGACGGTCGCCTTGTGCATCTCGTCGAAGTCGTCTCCCCACTT
>Ga0164313_10003785_pt1 | contig 13470 bp, 11 predicted proteins | sample GuaBasSedimGuay4_FD_113735 | JGI IMG/M metagenome (GOLD analysis project Ga0164313, IMG submission 113735) | Subseafloor sediment microbial communities from Guaymas Basin, Gulf of California, Mexico - Guay4, Core 4569-4, 0-3 cm | ecosystem: Environmental > Aquatic > Marine > Hydrothermal vents... | reverse complement strand
GCTGTATCGCCATTACTTTCACCAGACTCTTTTTTGCTAGTTGTTGCAGCAGGGTTTTGCGCCTTAGCATTATCAGATGCTTTAGGGGTCTGTGAATTGTTACGGTTACGATTGTTCCTGTTACGATTTCTATTATTGGGATTTCTACGATTATTGGTGTTTCTACTGCTACTTTGCGGCTTTTCGTTCTGTTCTTTGCCGGCTTTTGTAGGTTTCTCATCCACTTTTTTCGTGGTTTCCTCTGAAGCACCGATTAGTTTAGTCCAGAAGCGATTTATTAACCCAGCCGATGTCTTTTTATTTTGTACAGGTGCAGGTGCATCTGGCAAAAACTCCTTAATTGCGGCTTGTTCGGGTTTAGGTGTTGCTTGTCTGGCAAATTCAGGCAATGCATCATCTTCTGCTCTGATTTGAGTATAGCTTGCTGCTTCTTCAGTACCGTCATCATCTTTCGATTTGATGCGCTCAATATTGTAGGCAGGAGTTTCTAACTGCTTACTAGGCAAGACAACAATCCGAACCTTTAAGCGTGATTCAATTTGATCGATAGAAGGGCGCTTTTCATTCAATAAAAAGGTCGCACATTCTATGGGTAAATGGGCAATAACTTTATCAGTGCCATTTTTCATTGCCTCTTCTTCGAGTATGCGCAATACAGATAAGGCAACAGACTCAACATTACGAATTTCTCCCTGGCCATTACATCTAGGACATGTTAACTGGGTTGTATCTCCAAGCGAGGGACGTAATCTTTGACGCGACATCTCCAATAAACCAAAGCGAGAAATGCGGCTGGTTTGCACCCGCGCACGATCAATTTTTAAGGCATCACGTAATCTATTTTCAACGGCACGCTGGTTTTTATTGGCCAGCATATCAATAAAATCAATAACAAACAGGCCGCCTAAGTCACGTAATCTTAACTGTCGAGCAATTTCATCTGCTGCTTCCAGGTTGGTATTAAGAGCAGTTTCTTCAATATCACTGCCTTTAGTTGAACGTGCCGAATTAATATCAACTGAAGTCAATGCTTCGGTGTGATCAATAACCAGTTCTCCACCTGAAGGCAGGGGTACTTCACGACTATAGGCTGTCTCAATTTGAGATTCAATCTGGTAGCGATTGAATAATGGTACATCGTCGCTGTATAACTTGGCTTTATTCAAATAGTGCGGCATAACCTGTTTCAGGAAGTTATACACTAATTTATAAGATGATTCTTTATCAATCAGGATTTCATCTATATCCGCACGTAAATGATCACGTAAAGCACGGATAATGACATTACTTTCCTGGAAAATAAGAAATGGGTTACTTTGTTCATTAGATGAGCGGTCAATGGCCTCCCATAATTGCAGCAAGTAATTCAAGTCCCATTGCAATTCTTCGGTACTTTTTCCACACCCGGCAGTACGTACGATAAGTCCCATGTCTTCAGGGACTTCTAATCCGGACATGGCATCACGTAGCTCATTACGTGTTTCACCTTCAATACGCCTGGAAATACCTCCTGCTTTAGGATTGTTAGGCATTAAAACCAGATAGGTTCCTGCCAGACTAATATAGGTAGTAAGTGCAGCACCTTTGTTGCCACGCTCTTCTTTTTCAATCTGGACAATTACTTCCTGACCTTCTTTTAACTGGTCTTTGATTTTTGCGCGACTTAAATTTAGGTCGTCTGAATTAACTGCGCTGGGTGAAACTTCTTTAAGTGGTAAAAAGCCGTGCTTATCAACACCGTAATTAACAAAGGCCGCTTCCAGGCTTGGTTCAATACGGGTGATAATACCTTTGTAGATATTAGACTTTTTTTGTTCTTGTGAAGGGTGTTCTATGTCAAAATCATATAGCTTTTGACCATCTACCAATGCAACACGCAGTTCTTCAGGCTGCGATGCGTTGATAAGCATTCTTTTCATTAAATTATCCTTGCATGACCTTGATATTCCGTGCAGAAGATAAGTAAGACTTTGTTTTGTATATTATTAACTATCTAAATAGCTTAATCTATTAAAACTTAGGGCGTGACATAGCTGAGCTATGCGTTGTTTCACATCACAGAATTACATAAAGACACTCTGTGTATTGCTTATAGTACCAAGGTTTTTATAGTCTGGTATTGCATAATGGCAATATCAGGCAAATATGATACTGTTAATCAAGTGATTGACTGTCTGGTTAAAAACACATGTTCAGGAGCATGGCTAGCAACAATTGTAGCGCTCTACTGGTGTTATCTTTTAACCTCTCTTGCAGCCAGGACTGATAGGCGCAAACACGCGGTCTTATCTTATCGTTCGGCCTTTATCCGGTCGAATATCGCTCGTCATGGGTCGAGCGAAAAAACCCAAAATCTGTTTTTGTTATTGTTACTCACTACTCATTAAGAATTTAAAGTTGTTATAACTTATTATGCTATTCAAAATGCTTAAAGGCTTTTAAAATCAAGCTAGTACAGCACCGTGTTGGATAGATCAATCAGGTGGTCGTGATTTATATTTAAAATCAGTAGTTTACAAAACACCCTGTTCATTAAATCTACATAGGTGCTGCACTAGGTATAAACTGTATGATTTTTACAGCTAATAACTTTTCAATTATAACCTGTTATAGAGTTGATTGTAATAAACTTATAGTATACAGCAATAAATTCCACTATTATGTGGCTATGAAATTTGATGATAACAAAGTGGCACCCAGGGTTCGGTTTATTGAAATTACCGATGCGCATGAAGGACAGCGATTAGATAATTTTCTGATGAAATTGTTGAAAGGTGTGCCTAAAAGCCGTATTTATCGTATTATTCGCAAAGGTGAAGTGCGCATAAATAAAGGGCGCTGTGATGCAAAGCGTAAGTTAATTTTAGGTGATATAGTCAGGATTCCACCTGTTCGGGTTGCACAGGAAAAAGATGCAATTTCTGCCCCCGCATACCTTACAGCCAGCCTGAAACGTGATATTTTATTTGAAGATGATGCCATATTAGTCATTAATAAACCTTCGGGCTTTGCCGTACATGGTGGCTCTGGCATCAGTTCGGGTGTGATAGAAGCGTTACGTGAATTACGACCTGAAAGTCGATTTCTCGAATTAGTACACCGCCTGGACCGCGACACCTCAGGTTGTTTAATTATTGCAAAAAAACGCAGTGCTTTACGCACCTTACATGAATATTTTAGAGGTGATGGTGTCAAAAAAAACTATTTGGCGCTATTACAGGGCCAATGGCAGATGCGCAAAGTAATAGTGGACCAACCATTATTAAAAAACATTAGTCAAGGGGGGGAGCGCATGGTGAAAATAAGTTCATCTGGAAAGCCATCCAAAACCCTCTTTAAACGTCTGGTAATGTATCAGGATACTACTTTAGTTGAAGCCTCACCGTATACCGGCCGTACCCATCAAATCAGGGTACATGCTGCATGGCTAGGGCATGCGATTATCGGTGATGAGCGTTATGGGGAAAATGAGCTTAATAAAAGATTTAGGCAGCGCGGCTATAAACGCCTGTTTTTACACGCACATAAGTTACAATTTGCACATCCAGTACATGGTGAAATATTAAAATTAGTAGCACCGTTACCTGACGATTTACAGGCCTTGTTAGATAAATCTAAAAACATTAGCTGAACGCTATTTATTTAATAAGTTTGGTTTTGTAAAGACTCACTCATCGGGTGAAATAATTCTCAGCTCACTTGTTTTTGTTAAATCCTGCTTATCTTTTTTCGCACACTTGATATATGCAATATCGCCCATACAACATTTAAAAGAAACCTGAATAAAATGACAGTACCTTTAGCTAAAACAGACAAATTCAAAATATAAGGAGTTATAACGTGAGTGAAAATCAGTGGAATGAGCCCCATTCTCAAGAAACAGAAAAGCAAACTGGCTGGGAGCGTGAAGTCATAGAAAAACTGGCTTTTGCAGCTGTTACCGAGCAGCGCCGCACAAGACGTTGGGGTATTTTCTTTAAAAGTTTAATGTTCGTTTATCTGGCAGTTATTTTAGGCATAGGCATGTACCCTACGATTCAACAAAGCTTTGAGGGTGAAGATGGCAAAGGACATACCGCTGTTATTAATATCACGGGAATGATTGCAGAAGATAAACAAGCTAATGCAGATGCTATTATTAAAGCCTTACGCAAAGCAGTTAAGAATGAGGATACCAAGGGCATTATTTTGCATGTTAATAGCCCTGGAGGGAGCCCGGTACAATCCTCCTATATATACAATGAAATTCGTAAAATAAAAAGTGAACACCCTGATCTGCCAATTCATGCGGTAGCTTCAGATATTTGTGCTTCAGGGTGCTACTATATAGTTTCGGCTGCTGATAATATTTATGTTAATCCTTCTACGTTGATAGGATCTATTGGTGTCATTATGGAAGGTTTTGGTTTTGTTGATACCATGAAAAAACTCGGTGTAGAACGTCGCTTAATGAAGGCTGGTGCGCATAAGGCTTTACTTGATCCATTTTCTCCGGCTAATGAAGGGGAAAATGACTTTATGCAACAAGTGCTTAACCAGGTTCATCAGCAATTTATTGCTGCGGTAAAAGAAGGCCGTGGTGAACGCTTACAAATTGATAAAGATACTTTTTCAGGCCTGGTCTGGACAGGGGAGCAAGGAAAAGAATTCGGTCTGGTAGATGGTTTTGGTAGTGACGATAGCGTTGCAACTGATATTATTGGTGCCAAAAAGCGCGTTAATTTTACTATTCAGGAACGCTTAATTGACCGCCTGGCTGGAAAAATGGGTGCATCTTTTGCGCACTCAATCAAGAGCATTGGTCAGCAATTGATGCTGCAGTAAATCACTCTACAATTCTGGACGGGCTAGTGCGGACTAGTCTACACTAGCCCGCCTAGAATCAGACTAAAGTTTATTCTACAGAAATAGTCCCTGAAATATATCGAGAAGTGCGTGCAGTTTTCAGCAAAGAAAAAATTATTATTACAGATATTAGCTGATGGACAGTTTCACTCGGGAACTGAACTTGCAGGGCAGTTAGGTCTTAGTCGTTCTGCTGTCTGGAAACATATCAATGGGCTAGAAGAGCAGGGCATTGTTATTACCGCAGTTACAGGGAAAGGCTATCGCCTACACACAGCGCTAGAATTACTTGATCAATCTCTCATCCATGCTTTACTAAATCTAGCTACACAACAATGCCTGACGGAGCTTGAGATACATGATCAAATAGATTCTACCAATAGCTATCTAGTTGCATTAAGTCATACCAAACCAGACACCTCGGCAATTGTTTGTTTAGCAGAACAGCAAACAGCAGGAAAAGGGCGACGCGGTAGACAATGGATTTCACCCTTTGGCAGTAATATTTACGCTTCCATAGTCTGGAAATTTGAACAAGGACCCACTAATTTATCGGGCTTAAGCCTGGCTATTGGTGTGGCGGTTATCAAGGCTCTACAAATACATGGTATCCAGGGTGCAGGTCTGAAATGGCCTAATGACATATATTGGCGGCAAAGAAAACTGGGCGGTATTCTGGTTGAGGTATCAGGTGAATCGGATGGGCCATGTCATGCTGTTATTGGTTTAGGCTTAAACCTTTTTCTGGCGGATCAGGATGGCTCGGAGATTAAGCAGGACTGGGTGGATATAAATGAAATACTGGGTCAGACACATCAACTGTCTCGCAATCAACTGGTTGCAACCTTGATCGAGCAACTTCTGGCTGTTATCAGCCAATACACAGATGCATCTTTTGTGCTGTATCGGGATCAGTGGCGGCAATTTGATTGCATGCAGGGACAACAGGTAAGTTTATATATGGGTAATACGAAAATTGATGGAACTGTTATCGGGATCAATGATGATGGTCTGCTATTATTGCAGACTGGGTCAGGAACAGTGCAAAGTTTTGCTTCTGGCGAAGTAAGCTTTCGTCGCCTATGATACTGATTGATATAGGTAATACGCGAATAAAATGGGCTGAGCAACATGCTGGAAAGCTTGGAAATATGCATGCCATATTGCATATAGATAATAATATTGATGGGTTATTAATAACAGCCTGGCAGAAACTATCCCGGCCTGAAAAAATATATTTAGCCTGTGTCAGTTCTGTAGCCATTAAACTGCAAGTTATATCAGTAGCTCAACAGTTATGGCCAGATATTAGCATACAAGAGCTGCGTACTGAAAAGCATGCATTAGGTGTCAGTAATGCCTATCCTCAATACAGTAAACTTGGCGTAGATCGCTGGCTATCAATGCTGGCAGCCTATAATTCCTATTCATCACCCGTGTGTATTATTGCCTTTGGCACTGCGATAACTCTGGATATTGTCAATCAGCAAGGCCAGCATTTAGGCGGGATGATTATGCCGGGGCTTAACCTGATGAAACATGCCCTATCTAAAGCAACGGCTAACTTAAGCTTCTGTGCGCAACAATATCCGCAAGGATTAGCTAATGATACTGAAGCAGCTATTTATAATGGTAACCTTAATGCCATCAAAGGCTTTATTGAGCAGGGACTAGCCTCATCTGAACTGCATCTTCAATTAGTTTTAACCGGGGGTGATGCTAAATTTATAAGCGAAACCCTAGGGCTAGAAGCTGCAATCGATGAGCAGTTAGTGCTTAAAGGCCTCGCATTAATCGCTAACGGATAGTCTTATGGTGAAATTTGTTTTTCTCGCCGCTATGCTGGTCAATATTATTTTTTTCTTCTGGGAATATCGACTAGGTGCGCCAGAAATTTATTTACCTCCAGCAACTAAGTCTGCAACTCTCAATGCGCAGAAAATTATCCTGCTTAGTCAGCCACCTAAGCTTCAGGAAGAGGCAATCAAGACGGCAGATCAAGATCAACAGCCCGAAGAACAAATGCACATTAAAAATGAATCATTCTCAGCAGATGATTCCATAAGTATTCATGTAAATGAATTTGTTGGCCCAATAGAGATCCCTTTAACGCCGGAGGTTTTTCAGACAGAACGGCTAACTGAAATAACTATAAACCCGGAGCCAGTGCAAAATAAAACAGACGTAGCACCAAAAAGCACTGTTATTATCGAAACGCCTGTAATAGCATGCTTTCAATTATATAATAATGATGATAAACAAAAGATACTCGCTCAAAGTAGCCAGCAGAATGACTATAGCTTATCCTTTACGGAACAAGAACAAACTTATATTAAAAGCTATCTAGTGCTTACTTTGCCAGCTGAATCCTTAGCGCAGGCAATTGAACTAGAGAAAATGCTTAGGCAGCAAGGTATCAATGATTTATGGTTGTTTAGGCAGGGGGTATTCAAATGGCATATTTCACTAGGCCTGTTTAGTTCTGCTAATAAAGCCGAGTTAGCAAAACAACAATATGTCAGGAATATAACTCAGCCGTTAATTGTCAGGCCCAGCATTCAGACAAAAACAGTCACCCTGATAACAATAACGACCAGACAGGATGAGATCCTGGCTAGCTTTAAACAGAATTTTGCTCAACATATAGATAAGGAAGTGGATTGTTTACCACCCCCAAATAAAGTCAACGACAGGAATCTACAATGAAACAAATTAAATTTAAACGATATTTTGCTTTATGCTTTTTGCTACTATTAAATGCATGTAGTGCAAATATATTTAGCAATGAAGCAACTATCCCTAAAGTTAACAAAACACCTGAACAACTGAAACCATCAAAAACCTTTGTTTATGAATGTCAGAGCGGCTATCAATATACAGTCAATATAGAAGGGAGAATGGCCTGGCTGTTTTTACCCGGGCAGACCATAGGCTTGCAAAAAATAACATCGGCATCAGGCGCTAAATATAGTAACGGACTATCAACTTTCTGGACTAAAGGTAATAAAGCAAGCCTGGAACTAGGATCAGAAGTACATAAAGATTGTATTAACAATCACAGTAAAGCAATCTGGGAAGATGCTAAATTGAATGGCGCTGATTTTAGAGCTGTGGGTAATGAGCCAGGCTGGCATTTAGAAATAATGCACGATAAGGAACTGGTATTTACCAGCCAATATGGAGAAACTACTTATTCTTTTAGCACATCTCAACAAAAAATTGATCAGGCGGCACGTAAGACAGTTTATTCTGCCAATGAAAAAGGGCATAAGCTATCGGTTACCATTCATGGAGTATCCTGTCAGGACACCATGAGTGATGATACATATGAGTCGACAGTAACAGTCGTTCTAGATGATAAGCTGTTTAAAGGCTGTGGTAAGGCATTACATTAAATTAAACCGCGTTCAAAAGAGTGACTATAAAAACCAGTCAAGATTTTCTTGAGCCAGTAACACTCTTTGTATTTATCTGTTTGTGCTTTAATAGATAGGTTGACAGACTCCTAGTAAACCTTCATAAATGAAAACAAGACCTGATAATCATAATCAGAGCTAGTGACTGGGACTTCAACAGTGCCTAGCATATACCAGTCCATGCCCAGATGAGTACGAAAACCCGGTGAGAGAGTGACAGCGGTGTCTCTGCTATCAGCACGGTTATCAATCGCCTGGTTCAAATTAGTTGCCAGATACCAGACCATATCACCAAAGGGTGTCATATCATGAGGTGTCATATAGTAACCAATGGAAAAGTTGGCATCAAAAGTGGAGCGTGCTCCGGCTTTACTTATTTCACCAGCATAAGGAATGGTAAATCCGGTACCACCACGAATAACTAAGCCTTTCCACCAGTTTGCCCAGAATTGGTATTGAGGTATGATCGCTGCAACATCATTGCCATTGACTGCGCTTCCGGTTGGAGTGCGAAAATCAAGGTTAAATGTCTGAGTGAAGTTACGCGATTCTGATAATAGGAAACGAGCCTGGATACGGAAATCACCAAAATTAGTAGCTTCACCATTAGATGATACGGGAATCTCTGTCTTGACTTCAAAGCGCGAATTAATCGGTGTAAAGGTTACTAAATTACCTGTGTAACTATCGGTATTATTTTCATGATGCTTCCAGCCAAAGACACCGAGACTGAGACGGTAGAACACACCTTCATAGGCATTTAGCCACCCTTGGCGCGGCGCTCCGCCCCCGCCTGTTGGTGGGCTTACCCAGGGCTTATCCCAGCCTTTACTGAAAAAATTAGTTATAGATAGTTCCTGCCATTTTGATGGGTCTGAGTACACGTCACCAAGAATCGATTCCTTTACTACTTCTCCTAAAGTGTATTCATGACCTATAGGAAACGTGTATTTATTAGTAGGGTTAGAGGCTTCAGCTTTTGGGGTAGTGGTAATAGAGTCAGTAGCATTTAAACTGAGTGGCGTTAGAATTAGGCTTAAGAGCCCTAGTTGCAGGTAATATTTGATTTGTTTTCTAAACATATTGTTTGGTCCTTAAGATAGAGATTGTCAAAGTGTTGATGATTGAAGTGTGGTATGAAAAACAAATAGCTATAAAGAAACTCATCGGTTAATGTTTACAAGCAATTCATATTCGATTGAATTTGTGGGTCATTGTTCATTACCAGTATAGAACAAAAAAGAGGAAATACTAGCGGACATAGAACAGTTTTTTCTCTGCAGTCTTTGTTTTAACTGAATGTCACCTATATATTACTTTATTCAAAACTTATTCAGTTATAAAATATAGGGTTTAAGTTACTTAGGCACCTAGAAATAAAAATCCTGCACAAATATTGGATACTTATTTATTTCCAGGTGCCTTATTTTGATTAGGAAACCTTATATGCATTTTACAACATGCCAGATGAAACATTTGCTATGTAGATTGATACTTTTATTTTGCTGCTGTTCTGGCTTAGTAAACGCTCACGCTGTTGTCACAGAGTATTCATTAAAAATTGAGGATATCAACGCTGGTAAAACTACCCAGGTTAAGCTGAACTTTAATTCTAGTATTGAACTGGGTTTATCGCAGATTTTTCTGGTACGTGCAGGGGATGTAGAAGAACTGCTAAAAGTGACAGCGGGTCAGGAGCCGGGGGTGGCGATTATTGACATGCCATCATTAGAGGCTGGAGAGTATGCTCTGCATTATAAGGTTTTTGCCGCAGATGGGCATATAACCGAAGATGTTATTCATTTCATCGTTCAGCCATAAGGAGTTAGTGTGGAAGGGATTGCAGATTTTTTAGACTCGATCATTGGTGGTATAGATCTCATTTGCTATTCGTTAGCAATCGGAGGTCTGGTTTGGGGCTTGTTTGTTTTACGACCCTGGAAAATAACTGATAGGCAAAATCAGGCAGAAAATATTTTACTAGAGCGTACAGTAAGCCTAATTTATAAAGGTGCGTTTGCACTGGCTATCGTTCAATTGATTAAAATCATATTAAAAATATGGTTGATGGCGACCATTTTAGAGCGCTGGCCATTCCCGGAATTTGCCGCTACTACTCAGTTTGTCGGGGGCATTATTCGCATGTTTTTTGCCCTTGGTCTTGGCGCATACACATTTTATGTGTTGCGGGCTAACAGATATTCACGTGAATATTGGCTTAAAACGGGAGTAATGTCAGCTTTTTTGATTATTTCAGGTGCCTGGCTAGTGCATGCTGCGGGTCGATTTGATGACCGCATTTTATTAATGAGCCTGACCACCGCTCATCAACTTGCAGCAGCAGTATGGATAGGTGGCGTATTCCAGTTAGTCAGTATCTGGAAATTAACATACGAAAAGCAGATTCCAGAGAGTTACTGGCCTGACAGTCTGAAGCGTTTTTCCAGAGTAGGTATGTTTGCTGTCGCAGGGATTTTGCTGTCAGGTGTACCTATGGCGCTTGGTTATATCACTAGCTGGGACGGATTTATGGGCACTGGGTATGGTAATATTCTCCTGGTTAAAATATTGCTGATGGTCATTGCTCTGGGCTTTGCCTGGCTTAATCGTAGTGCTGTGTTGCAATTTGAAATATCAGCTAAAAAACAGTGTGTTTTTAATCGTGTGCCTTATTATGTTGAGGCAGAAACCTTTGTCTTGATTACCTTACTGTTTACTGCTGCTAGTCTGGCTTCTCAGCCTCCAGCAATTGATATTCCAGATTTGACTGCAAGCTGGGCTGAAGTACTGCATTCATTTGCTCCGCGCATTCCACTGATTTCTTCACCCAGTCATGCTGCGTTACTGGCAGGTGAAGCCGGGCGTACAGCCATTATCGGGCAGACCCCTTCGGCAGCGGCAACAGCCTGGTCTGATTACAATCATAATATATCCGGTATCTTTATTTTAGTCATGAGCTTTTTGGCCATGCTTTCTTATATAAAATCATTTACCTGGGCGCGTTACTGGCCAGTTGGGTTTATTGCCCTGGGTGTTTTTATCCTGTTACGTGCTGATGCCGAAACCTGGCCAAATGGTACCATGGGCTTTTGGGAGAGTATGCTGGAAAATGGTGAGATTTTACAGCACCGTATTGCTACCTTATTAGTCTTTTTATTGGGCATAATGGAATTACGCGCGAGAATAACTAATGATCCAGAGAGCAAACTGCCTTATATCTTTCCGGTTCTATGTGCTGTGGGTGGTTTGATGTTACTCACCCATTCTCATGTGGGTTTTCAGGCAAAAAGTTCTTTTCTAATTCAAATTGGTCATACCTTTATGGGGTTATTTGCCTTGATTATGGCAATAGGTCGGTGGCTAGAATTAAAGCTGGATACGCCGGGGAAAAATATTGCCGGTTTTATTTCTGTATTTGCATTTTTTCAGATTGGTATGATTCTGATCTTCTATCAAGAGCCGTTGTACTAAATATATCGCAACCAGAACTGCGCGAAGAATATATATTCCTTATTATCCGTGAATAATGAGGCAATTATATATAAGAAGTTACAATATTTACGTTTAAGCTATCGTATTTATTGTTTTTTTAGTGGAATTTAAGGGGTGCTGCAGCAGAGATATGCAGATTTGTATTGAGTGTGTAAATAGTTACTCTTTTAATTGATGGTATTTTTTATCAAATACCTGGTCTTCTGATGTCTGATTGGTAAGGTATTGGCTAATTTCATCAGTGGTAAAGCCATAATCCTCAACATTATAAGTATGTGTGCTTTTATAGGATTTAGCTTTAATACTGTCGCTAATTAAACTGGCTTCGTATGTGGCGTTCAGGGACATTCCAAAGTGCTGATAAATTGATTTAACCGTTGCTTCCGGGGCGGAAACCAGTTTGTCATAGTTAATATCAACAGCGTTTTCTGGAGCGAAATTCTGTCTATGGCTAATGATTCCCTGATGATTGGTGCGTACCATTTCTATGACACTCATACTTTCATATTTTCGTTGAAAGCAGGCTGGTGAATGAAATGACCAGGGTTTGCTAAAGACACTTAAGGATGAGGCGATAGATTTAAGTATATCGCTATGTATATAGATAGTGCGCATATCGGGAAAAGCTTCCTGATAGAGCCCTAGCCTTCCTCCGGCAACGGCATTTTTTGCTAGAAATGTCTTTCCCCCGGTGGCATAGACATGACGCTGGACTGATAAACGAAAATTTTTGATGATTTTTTTTCGTGACTTTTCAGGGAGATTATCAATGGAATAAATATCAGGCACTTCATGAAGGTAGGGGAAGAATAGAATAAGACCTGGCGCTAGAAATGAACTGACAAATAAAAACTCATCTTCTTCTGAATATCTAAGACCTGCCTTATGCAGACCATCCCATCCTTTAAAAAAATGACTATCGATTTTATCAACTAATCGGGTAACAGGTTTATAGAATTTCTTGTCAATTCTGTGAATTAGCTCTACCAGTTTATAGATAGTAATCGAATTAAACAGGGACTGCCATAAGGATAGATAGGTGAACTGCTCATCTTTTTCCAGCATTCGGTGTAGAAAAGTTGAGCCACTTCGTGGATTGCTCAGGATAAAAACGGGTTGTTTAACCTCTTGTCGCCAAAAGCCAGGGAAAAGGATGTAGTCCAGTGCTTGAAAAAATGTAACGATCAGTCGAAATATCAGGATCGCTGGAATAATAATAAAACCAACAAAAAATACAAATTTTGCTCGGAAATATCGTGGTGTAAACATGCGCACCATCAATTTCAGAAAAATAGGCCAATAAAGAAAATACAAATGGAGTCCTTCGGTTATATGATACTGACCTAAAAGATGTGAGTGCTAATAAATAATAGCTGCAAGGGCAGAAATCGATAATTAATGAATTATGTCATATTCATGCCATTTTTCCTATTTAACCAGCAGAAATATCTCAGACCTTTAGTTTAGTGAACTTAATCTAACTCGCATTAAATAATCTACCCAAAATGCTTACGATTGATTAAAGTTGTAACGACTCTCGTTTGTATGACCCTCTTACAGTAGAGCTATTTGTTTATCCATGCATTCCCAAGCGGAGAGACTGTGAAAGTATTCAACAAAATCCCCCTCCTTGGTTAAGGAGGGGTTAGGGGAGGTTTGATATATTAAAACTAATCACGCAATATCAATGACATATGTTTTTATACGATCCCCCCTC
>Ga0164313_10003783_pt1 | contig 13472 bp, 11 predicted proteins | sample GuaBasSedimGuay4_FD_113735 | JGI IMG/M metagenome (GOLD analysis project Ga0164313, IMG submission 113735) | Subseafloor sediment microbial communities from Guaymas Basin, Gulf of California, Mexico - Guay4, Core 4569-4, 0-3 cm | ecosystem: Environmental > Aquatic > Marine > Hydrothermal vents... | reverse complement strand
TTTCGTGAATGATGGGCTCGATGGTAGGTGGATTCTGAAGTCGATGCAGGTCATTTTCTCTCGTATCCAGCAGTCAATAAAGCTGTTGCAGGGAATCTTGCCCAAAACGTTGGGACACTACTGGCGGCAAATCCGAAATCCGAAATCCGAAATCCGAAATTTCCGCCAATAGCTGGCGATTCCGCCTCAGTTCACGATGTCGCTCTCGTGGTCGCGGCTGGTGGGCCGCAGCGTCTGGCACTCCGCTGCGATCTCCTCCTCCTCCTCCCAGGCCTCGAGCATCTGCAGGCTGCGGACACGGCGACGACGAATGGCAACCAGGGCGAGGATCGTGATCGCCATCCACAGCGCGCCGGTGCTTGTGAGGAATGGCAGCCAGGTGGTCCAGAAGACATCATTCTCGAAAAAGACCTGTTCCGCATGCGCAAGGCGCTCTCCTGTAGCACGGCGAAAGGCCTCGTCGAAGCTCAGATCTCTGGCCAAGCCGTCCAGCACCATCGCCGGTGCGGTGGAGCCGTAGCGACGCTGGATGAAGCGGACAAAAGCAGAGGAAAGGGCATAGGCTCGCATGATCTGCGGACCGTTGCCTTCGAAGGAGGCATCAAGGTCCCGGACGCTGTGCGGTCTTGCTCCCAGCACGGCCATGGCGAAGCGGGCCCGGTCTTCGATTCCCCACTCCCGGGCGGCAACCGTCGCCACCCCCTCGTTGAACCAGCGGGGTACCGGGCGTCCCCGCGCTGCCTGCGCCACCAGGACGTGGGCCACTTCGTGGTGAACCAGGGTGCGGAGGTTTCGATCCGGGTATGAGTGAACTCGTGCCGGGAAGAGGACGATCACTGCATCCGAGCCCCTGGCAAAACCGCTGACCCACGTCGGCACTCCTCGTGCCAGCTCTGAGTTCTCCGCCGAGAGAACGATGCGGATCGGTCTCGCGAAACCGATGACGCCAGTGATATGGAGACCCGCTGAGAAGTCGCCCTGACCGATGGAGCGGATCTCCTCGGCCTCCGCCGCCAGCTCAGCGGGGGCATCGACCACGAGCTGGGGCGACGGTGCCGCCCACAGGTGAGCGCCAATGGCCGCTAGCCAAACGCAGAGAAGGACGCACCGGCGGATCACAACAGCTCCGAGGCCATGCCATCCACGGTAGCACCTGGGAACGTGCCTGTTCCACGAATTTCTGGCGGGCTCCTGCACGATTTTCGGTGATGACCTTGGCCTTCAGGCCAACCAACTCAACGTCGAGCTGCTGATCCTGGTTGACGGCTTTACGGCTTTGAAGACGGTGCCACCACGGGGTGGTCACAGCATCCAACCGGCAACCAGGTGCGGACCCGTTCACCACCCATCCGGTAGGCCGATCAGCTCATGCCTCTGCAAGACAAGCGGGTCAGCTGGGTCCATCCGCGTTCATTCGCGATTTCAAAAGTATTGACTCCGAAAAACTCCTCGCGTTGACCGTCGTATGAACTCCCGAGGGAGATCCCATGACCAAGATCGTTCCAGCACTGATGATCATCCCGGTCCTTTTCGGCTGTTCGCGGCCTGAATCCGAAACCGTCGAGCCAGTGGCCGTCGGGCCCACCCTCGAGGTCGTCGCTGAGTCGGAGAGTCAGTGGACGGGGGTCGCGGTCACGTCGGACGGCCGCATCTTCGTCAACTTTCCGCGGTGGTGGCCGGAGATTCCAATGTCGGTGGCCGAGGTCCTTGCTGATGGGACGCTCGCTCCTTATCCCGACGAGGCGTGGAATGATTGGACGCCTGGCGAGGACCCCAAGAACAGCTTCGTCTGTGTGCAGTCGGTGGTTGCGGACGGCGGTGGCTCGCTGTGGGTCCTCGACCCGGCAAACCCGTGGTTTGGGGGCGTGGTCTCGGGCGGCGCCAAGCTGGTGCAGATAGATGTCTCGAGCGGCGATGTGATTCGGACGATCGTCTTCGACGATCAGGCAGCGCCGGCCGGTAGCTACCTCAACGATGTTCGAATCGACAACGACGAGCGAGCTGCCTACATTACGGACTCCCGGCTCGGAGCCCTGGTGGTCGTGGACCTGGCGACCGGGGAGAGCCGGAGGGTGCTCGCGGACCACCCGTCCACCCAATCCGAAAATGTGGTGCTCACGATCGAGGGCAGCGATTGGTTGCTCCCGGACGGCTCCGCGCCTCAGGTGCATTCCGACGGCATCGCCCTCGACATGGCGCGCGACCTTGTGTACTTCCAGGCCCTGACCGGGAGGACGCTCTACCGTATCCCTGCGCCAGCGCTGCGCGATCCTTCGCTGTCCGCCGAGGATCTTGCGGCAAGGCTCGTGGCGGTGGCGACTCCGGGCCCGTCGGACGGCCTTTTGTGGGACGGCGACCAGGGGGTCTTCCTGTCCGCGCTCGAGCACGACGGCGTGCGACGGTGGAATCCGCGGTCCGGGGTCGAGACGGTCATCGAGGAACGTGTTATCGCCTGGCCCGACAGCTTCGCCCTCGGCCCCGACGGTGCGCTCTACGTCACCACATCTCAGATCCACCGCGGCCCCAATCCACCCGAGCCCTATCGCCTCCTCCGCATCACCGGCTTCTAGGCTTGAGGCCTGAGGCTTGACCGACGCCCACCCAGAATCTGAACTCCGAGGTGACTGTTCTCGAGCTTCAAGCCTCAAGCCCGGGCATGCGGCACAGGTCGTATTCAGAAAATCACCCCACAATGCCGCCGTCATGGTATATTTCCCGCTCGTGTGGCATGCCCCGGAGGCACTGTGGACCTGCAGACTCTGATCCTTTCACTCCAGCGATACTGGGCCGATTGCGGTTGCATTGTCCAGCAGCCGCTAGACCTCGAGGTGGGTGCCGGTACCATGCACCCGGAGTCATTCCTGCGCGCGCTGGGACCCGAGCCCTATCGGGTCGCCTTCGTGCAACCGTCGCGTCGCCCCGCCGATGCCCGGTATGGCGAGAACCCTTTCCGGCTCGGTCGCCACCTCCAGCTTCAGGTCATTCTCAAACCGTCGCCGGACGACGTCCAGGAGCTCTACCTGGAGTCCCTCAGGGCGCTCGGGATCGATCCCGCCGTCCATGACATCCGCTTCGAGGAGGACAACTGGGAGTCGCCGACCCTCGGCGCCTGGGGCGTCGGCTGGCAGGTGCTGCTCGACGGCATGGAGATCACCCAGTTCACCTACTTCCAGCAGGCCGGGGGAATCGATCTCGCGCCGATCTCGGCCGAGCTGACCTATGGTCTCGAACGTATTGCGATGTTCTTGCAACGCAAGGACTCGATCTATGACATCGAGTGGGGAGGCGGCGTCTCCTACGGCGAGGTGCGTCTCGCGGAGGAGCGCGAAGCCTCGGTCTACGGCTTCGAGGTTGCGGATGTCGAAATGCTGCGCCGTCACTTCGAGGACTGGGAATCTGAGGCGCGGCGCTGCCTCGAGCACGACCCGCCGTTGGTCATCCCGGCACTCGAGGCGACCCTCAAGACCTCGCATCTCTTTAATCTGCTGGACGCTCGCGGCGCAGTTTCGGTGACCGAGCGGGTGGGGCTGATCGCGCGAGTCCGCCGTAACGCTGTCGCCACTGCCCGCGCTTATCTCGAGCAGCGCGAAAGCGTCGGCTTTCCTCTGGGCAGCGAATTGACCGGCGGTGGGGAGGTGGTCTGATGGCGACCTTCCTGCTCGAGATCCGTACTGAGGAGATCCCGGCCGCGGCGCTGCCCGGGGCGCGACGGCAGATCGCGGAGCTCTTCGGTGCCCGGCTCGCTGAAGGCGGGTTCTCCGATCTCCCGATCAAGGCGTTGTCCACCTCGCGGCGGCTGGCGGTCGTTATCGACGACCTGCCCACGCGTCAGCCCGACCGTTCGGAAGACCTGACCGGACCGCCGGTCAGGGCGGCCTTTGCCGCCGACGGCTCGCCAACTCCAGCGGGCGAGGGCTTCGCGCGCAAGGTTGGGTTGCCGCTCGACGAGGTGGGACGGGTGGAAACCCCCAAGGGCGAGTACCTGGCGGCGACCGTGGTCCACAAGGGCCGCGCCACGCCGGAGATCCTCGCGGAAATGATCCCCGAAATAGTCGCCGCCCTGCGTTTTCCGAAGATGATGAGGTGGGGTGACGGGAGTCACCAGTTCGTGCGCCCCGTGCACGGGGTCGTGGCGCTGCTTGACGACGAGTTGGTACCGTTCGAGATTTTCGGTGTCGCGTCCGGGCGCTCTACGGTCGGCCACCGGGTGCACGCGCCCGAGAGCTTCGAGCTCGTGACCGCCGGCAGGTATGGGGCGGCGATGGCGGAGCGAAGCGTGATGGTGGACCCGAACGACCGCCGCACGCAGCTCGAGACGTTGGCCGAAGAGCTCGCTGAAAACGCCGGTGCGAAGGTCCATCCGGACCCCGGGTTGATAGCCGAGCACGTGGAGCTGGTGGAGTGGCCGGGTCTGGTGGCCGGCGCGTTCGAGGCTCGTTACCTCGATCTGCCGCCAGAGGTGGTTGTGACGACCCTCCGCCACCATCAGAAATGCCTGGTGCTCGAGGACGCGGACGGCGGTCTTCAGCCCGGATTCATTGCCGTCATCGACCGTCGCGACGACCCCGAAGGTCTGGTTCGACAGGGCAACGAGTGGGTGATCGGCGCACGGTTGGCGGACGCGGGATTCTTTTTTGCCGAGGACTGCCGCAGGCCCCTGGCCGAAATCGTGCAGGGGTTGGAGCGGCTCGAGTTTCACCGCGTCCTGGGCTCGCTCGAGGACAAGGCGGCGAGGGTCGGCGAGCTGGCAGCAGTCCTGGCCGACGGTGCGGCAGGCCCGGACGAGCTGCGGTCGGCGGCGCGTCTGGCCAAGGCCGATCTGCTGACCCACATGGTGGGTGAGTTTCCGGAGCTCCAGGGCGTCATGGGAGGCCACTACCTCCGCCTCGAAAACGCCGACGATGCCCTGTGGTCTGCGGTCCGCGACCACTATCTGCCGGTCGGTTTCGATGGGCCGGTTCCCGATTCGGTCCTGGGCCGGCTGCTCGGGGTGGCCGACCGTCTGGACACGGTTGCGGGTTTGTTTGCGGTCGGCGAACGGCCGTCGGGCTCGAAGGACCCGTTCGGCCTGCGGCGCGCTGCCCAGGGGGCGGTAAAAATCGTGGCCGAGTCCGGGTGGGACTTGGATCTCGCGCATGCCGTCGATGCGGCGGCGGCCGTGGTGGCGGAGCATGCCGAGGGAGACCGTGAGGAGTTGGCTGCGGCGGTGACGGCCTTTGTCGCCGACCGCGTGCGGCGCTGGCTGACCGACGTGGTCGGCGTGTCGGGCGACACCGCCGACGCAGTGATGGCGGCCGGATGGTCCGACCTGCCGGGCGCGGTCGCCCGCGCCGAGGCGCTCGAGACGGTGCGCTCATCGTCGACCTTCCGAAGTCTCGCGCTGGCCTTCAAGAGGGTGCGCAATATCACCGACGGCCAGCCCAGTGCCGAGGTCGATCCCGAGGTCTTCGAGCAAACTGAAGAACACGAGCTTCACGAGGCGACAAGGGAATTCGGGTGTGCGCTCCATGGTCTCCTGCCCGAGCGACGGGTGGAGGAGGCCTTTACCGCGATGGAGCCGCTGGCGGATATTCTCGAGCGCTTCTTCGTCGAGGTGCTCGTGATGTGTGACGACGAGCGCATCCGCGACAACCGGATCGCGCTGTTGAAGGAACTTGGACGAAATTTCATGAATCTTGCAGATCTCTCAAAGCTGCAAGTCGAAGGAGGAGACCATTGAGCGACGCGAAGCATGTGTACTCGTTCGGCGGGGGGACCGCTGACGGAAAATCAGAAATGAAAAACCTACTCGGCGGCAAGGGTGCAAATCTGGCCGAGATGGCCAGCCTTGGCATACCCGTACCGCCGGGTTTCACACTCACTACCGAGGTCTGTACCTATTTCTACGACAACGATCGGACCTACCCGGCCACCCTCGGGGCCGCAGCCGACGCAGCGATGGCCAAGGTCGAGGAGATCATGGGTACCAAGTTCGGCGATCCCACCGACCCGCTGCTGATGTCGGTCCGCTCGGGCGCGCGCTCCTCGATGCCCGGGATGATGGAAACGGTCCTAAACGTCGGTCTGTGTTCGGCCACGATTCCGGGCCTCATCGCCAAGACCGGCAACCCGCGTTTCGTCTACGACGCCTACCGCCGCCTCATCATGATGTACTCCGACGTGGTCATGGAAAAAGCGGCCGGCATCGAACCCGAAGAGGGCCAGGGCATTCGCCAGCAGCTCGACCGAATGCTCGAAGAGGTCAAGGAAGCAGGCGGCTATGCGTCGGACGCAGACATCTCGGCCGAGGATCTCGAGAAGCTCGCCGAGGGCTTCAAGGCCAAGGTGAAAGAGGTCCTGGGCAAGGATTTCCCGGACGATCCCCGCGAGCAGCTGTGGGGCGGTATCGGCGCCGTCTTCTCGTCGTGGAACGGCAAGCGTGCCGTCTCCTATCGCCGCATCGAGGGTATCCCCGACGATTGGGGTACCGCAATCAACGTCCAGGCGATGGTTTTCGGCAACATGGGTAACGACTCCGCTACCGGTGTCGCCTTCACCCGCAATCCGGCGACCGGCGAGAACAAGTTCTACGGCGAGTGGCTGGCCAACGCGCAGGGTGAAGACGTGGTCGCGGGCATCCGCACTCCCAACCCGCTTAACGAGGACACCAAGAACGAGCAGAACGAGCATCTGCCGTCGCTCCAGGTGGCCATGCCGGAGATTTACGAACAGCTCTTTGCAATTCGCAACCAGCTCGAAAACCACTACACCGATATGCAGGACATCGAGTTCACCATCCAGGACGGCCGGCTGTGGATGCTCCAGACCCGGGTCGGCAAGCGCACCGGCACCGCGGCCCTCAACATGGCCATGGACATGCTGTCCGAGCGCCTGATCGACAAGCAGACGGCGGTTCTCAGGGTCAAGCCGGAACAGCTCGACGAGCTCCTCCACCCGATCGTCGATCCCGCAGCCGAGGCCAGTGCGGACCTCATCGCCAAGGGCCTGCCGGCGGGTCCCGGCGGCGCCGTCGGCCAGATCGTGTTCTCGGCCGACGACGCCGTGAAGTGGGCCAAGGAGGGCAAGACGGTGCTCCTGGTTCGCGAGGAGACCAACCCCGAGGACGTCGAGGGCATGCGCGCGGCGATAGGCATTCTCACCGGACGCGGCGGCATGACCTCGCACGCGGCGCTGGTTGCCCGCGGCTGGGGTAAGTGTTGCATCGTCGGCGCCGGTACCCTCGATATCGATGTCATCGGCAAAAAGATCAAGGTCGATGGCAAGGTCTTCTCCGAAGGTGACGTGCTGACCCTCAACGGGACTCGTGGTCTGGTCTTCGCCGGAGAGCTGTCGATGATCGATGCCACCGAAAACCCGCGTTTCATGGACTTCATGAAGTTCGCCGACGAGATCCGGGTCATGAACGTGCGCACCAACGCCGAGACCCCGGAAGACGCCCGCACCGCCATCGAGTTCGGCGCCGAGGGCATCGGCCTGTTTCGCACCGAGCACATGTTCTACGGCACCGGCTCCGAGGAGCCGCTGTTCCTGCTCCGTAAGATGATCATGTCGGGCTCCGAATCAGAGCGCCGGGCTGCCCTCGACGAGCTCTACCCCTTCGTCAAGCGCGACATGAAGGCCACCCTCGACGTGATGGGGGAGCGGCCGGTGACCATTCGCCTGCTCGACCCACCGCTGCACGAGTTCGTGCCGCAATCGGCAGATGAGAGGGCCAAGCTCGGTTCCGCCCTCGGCATCGACACCGCCGAGCTCGACCGCCGCGCCGAAGAGCTGCACGAGATGAACCCCATGATGGGGCACCGGGGCGTCCGTCTCGGCGTTACTTTCCCCGAGATCACCGAGATGCAGATCCGCGCCATCCTCGAGGCGGCCGCCGAGCTGCGGCAGGACGGCAAAATGTGCTTCCCGGAGATCATGGTCCCGGTCACCGGGATGAAGGCCGAGCTCGAAGACCAACTCGCGATCGCCAAGAAGGTTCACGCCGAGGCGTGCTCCAAGTACGGCGTTGACGAAATCGAGCACCTCTACGGCACCATGATCGAAATCCCGCGTGCCTGCCTGACCGCCGACGAGATTGCCGAGACAGTCGAGTTCTTCAGCTTCGGCACCAACGACCTCACGCAGATGACCTTCGGCTTTTCGCGTGACGATATCGGTGGCTTCCTGCCGGATTACCTCGACAAGAAAATCCTCCCAGTCGATCCCTTCCAGGTCCTCGACCGCGACTCGGTTGGCGTGCTGGTTCAAACCGCCATTGAAAAGGGCCGCTCGACCCGCCCCGGCCTCAAGATCGGGATCTGTGGTGAGCACGGCGGCGAGCCGAACTCGGTGGAGTTCTGCCACCTGGTTGGGATGGACTATGTGAGCTGTTCTCCGTATCGAGTTCCGGTTGCCCGTCTTGCTGCGGCGCACGCGCAGATCAATTTCCCGCGCAAGTAGACGGCCTTCATCTCTCAATCAACCGCCCGCGCTCCCCGGAGCGCGGGCTTTTTCAGTTTTCGTGATCGTGATTGGGGTTCCGCGCGTTCCCGCGGATGCGGAGTCAACCGACCCGGTGTACGATTTCGATCGTGAGGTGGGTGATGAATCGGAAACTGATGACAATCGTGTTCATCGGAGGTCTGTTCTCCGCCCCGGCGTGTGGAGCAGGGGATCCGCCGCCGGCCGAGGCCTCTCCGCAGATCTCCGCTGACGTACCGGCCGCGATCGACCCCGGAGCGCGCTACCTCTTTTACCTCCACGGCGCGATCATCGAGACGCAGGGGGTGCGGCCGACCCATCCGCGCTTCGGGGTCTACGAGTATCAGGAAATTCTGGAAATTTTCGCCGGGCGTGGTTTTGTCGTTATCTCGGAGGCCCGGCCCGCCGGCACCGACGGAAAGGTGTACGCGGCCACGGTCGTTGACCAGGTGCGAGAGATTCTTGCGGCCGGTGTGCCGCCGGACCATGTGACCGTTGTCGGGTTTTCGAAGGGCGGCGGGATCGCCATCGCGGCATCGTCGATGCTGGCCAATGATGACGTGAACTTCGTCTTCATGGCCGCCTGCAACCCTTGGCTCGATTCGCATCCCGAGATTGTCGCGCGGGGTCGTCTGCTGTCACTTCGGGAGTCCTCGGATGATCTCGTCGGCTCCTGCGAGGGCTTTTTCAAACGCAGCCCAAGCCCGCACGACCACGTTGAGATCGTCCTCGAGCTCGGCGGCGGCCACGGCGCTTTCTACCGCCCGCGGCCGGAGTGGGTCGTGCCGGTGGTTGAGTGGGCCTCTGGGGGCCGGTGATTATGACTCGTTCCGTTTGTTGAACGCCCGTACACCGAGGAAGGTAATGGCTGCGAATCCGCTGAGGATGACGGCGATCAGAATCAGGCTGCGGATGAACAGCTTGTTGATCTCGCGGGTGAAGGCCTTGTCCATCAGGTCATCGAGGTCCTGAAAGGTCGCCATCCTTTCCTCGCGGAGGGCGTCGAGGACGATCCGGCGCTCGTCGGCGATGGCCTCCAACACGGCGATTCGCTCCTCGCTGATGGCGATAAGGACAGCCTCTCGTTCACTTCGCACGTCCTCGTGCATGAGGATTGTTCGCTGTTGGTCGATGAAACGCAGGATCCTCGAAAGCTCGGTATCGAGTGCCTCGAGGACCGCCGCCCGCTCCTCGGCCACAAGATCCGGCAGGGCCTCGACGAGCGGTGTCAGCCGGTCTACCTGTCCGGCCACGACCTCGAGGTAGGCGAGATGCTCCAATGAAGGCTGATAGAACCAAACCCCTCGTCGATCATCATCAGCTGCGCCTGCCAGCGGACCTGCTTCGGCAGGTACTCGGCGTTGAGGTCGAAGCGGGCGATGAGGTCATCCATGGTCTCGGTCAGCGAGCCGATCGATTTGAACGCCCCGCTGCTCGCCCGTGCGGTGAACTCGGAGAGCACGATGGAGGAGCCCTTCCGCGATGCGAAGGAGCTGTTGAGCTGATACCTGCCAGCGGCGTCGTATACGAGCTGCCGCCCCGTCTCGTAGCTGGCTTCGGAACCGGCCCTGATGATGATGTCCTTGATATCGTCCTCCATCGTCTCGAGCATCGGCATGGCGATCTCTGCGAAATGTTGTGGGAGGTTTTCAGAGGCGTATTCCTCGAAATAGAAGTGCATCTGTGCGACCAGGAACCACCCGTCGAGGAGGGCGGCGAGTGGGTCGGGTCTGAAAAGAGCGTGCTGCATGGCCGGGATACCGTTGGTTAGCCACAGCAGCACTCTGCGGCGCATTGCTGGATCTTCGGTCTGCTCCAATGCCTCCTCGCCGGCCTCCTCCATGAGGCCTGAGAAGCGGTCGGCGAGCGACCGCACCTTGAACCTGCAGCTGGGCCGAAGAGACCGTTAAATCGGTCTTCTTCATCAACTGCGTCTGATGCGGGGCGCTGGTCGAGCAGCCGGCGACGGTGACCAGCGCCGTGAGTGCGATCGGTGCCACCCGTGAAAGGAATGAAACGTCTTTCATATGATCTTCCCGACGGGGATTCTACCGTGGTTCGTCTTTCCTGCCAGAAGGATATGGCGGGTGAGATATGTGTGCGTGTGGACAGTCAGGCTTCGGCTGGGCGGGCGATGAGCACTCGATCGCCGGTGCGTGTCGCCATAATCTGCCAGTGCATGCCGCAATGGCAGAAGAGATCGCCGAGGTGTGCCGACTCGGGCAGCTCGAGGATTTCCACCCTCGATTCGCCGTGCTCCTCGAAGATAACCACACGAGGGCGGCCATGACTGGCTTCTCCCGCAGCCATGTCCTGCGACCGCGATGGCCGCTCGAGATCGTCGCGTGAACCCACTTTGTTCCTCAGAGAGTATTAGTGCAAGATCCATGCACGAGTGTCAATAATGAATGTGGAGGTGCAAGCCCTCCTGTTTTCGGGAATCCGTATCCCGTGATCGGGATTTTGGACGCCGGTGTCGGCGGCCACCATTGGAGACGGGGTGTCCCCACGAGGGGTCAAAGAGGTGTCTGACGACGTTATAACGTTTCAACGTTCAACGTTCAAACGTTCAAGCCCCACGCCTCAAGCCCTATCAAAATCCCCAGCCGATGCCGCCAGTCACCAGCCATGGGCGTTCGCCGCCGTCGCTAATCCGATAAAGAAGACCGAGACCGAAGTTGACCCGGGCTACCGAAAAATCGAGCTCGGCACCGGCGAAGGTCCGACCGGATTCCACCGCGCCGATATTGCCCCAGGTGTGGAGCACGGTGGCCTTGCCGGCGAGGGCGAGAAACACGTTGGAGAGAAACTTCTCGCCCCTGTCGGTCGAGGCGATGGCGCGCCCCCAACCCACGCTGATCTTGCCGCCCCCGAGGCCGGGCTCGATCTGCGCGAAGGGCCCCCAGAAGTCGCACACAGTGCGGCAGTCGTAGGTCGAGGGCTGGCTGGTTGCCATCACGCCGATGGAGGCGGTGACGACCTGCGGGTAGGTGAGCTGGAACCCGAGGAGGCCGATCGCCATACGTCGCCTTTCCCGTTCCTCCGCGATGACCTGTTCCTCCATCTCGGTGCCGTCCACGGTAGGTGCCGGTTCCGGAGCAATCGTGGCGTCGGAGGGCGCGGCCGCAGGGACCTCAGGGGTGGCACACACCGCATCGAGGCCGAACTGGGCCGGATCCTCGAGCTTGCCCTCGGCCACCAACGACGCCACCACTTCGTCGACGACCGTCCGGGTGTCGCGTGCCCTGTACCGTCGCAGCATCTCCATCACTTCCGGGTCGTCGAGCCGGTCGCAATAGGTTTCGAGGACCGGCTTGACCTTGCGCCAGCGGCTCTTACTGTAGACCGGGGGCTGGAAGGACTCATCCCATCGTGGCCCGACGTAGTTGCGGAGGTCGATGGGGCGAGTGATTTCCCATCCGCCGCTCCTTTTCCGCAGGATCGGGTCGTCTCCGTCGCACAAATCGCTGTAGAAATAGAGGCCCTCGAGGCTCGCCTCGATGTCGGCGATGGAGGTCACACCCGAGGTCATGCCGCCGAGGACCAGGCTCTCCTCGAGGATGCCGCGACGGACGGCGGCGCGCAAGGCCTCTGACGGTTCCTGGCCGTTTTTGTCGAGAGCCCCCCTGTAGGTCGAGTAGTAGGTCCACCCGGAGGATACGAGGTGCGATAACTTGTCGGTACCGAAGCGCACGCCGGCAACCTCGATGGTCGGGGTGAAGGGCATCCAGGTGCCCGGGTCGATGAGTGGATGGCGTGAGTAGAGGTTGGTCTTCCGGTACTCACGGTACTCATCGGGATCGGCCGGGATCCGTGCCACCAGCGAGCTGTTCATCGCCCACAGCTGGATCGAGTGGAAGAGGATGAAGCGCAGCCGCTTGCGATAGACGACCGAGATTTCGGTGCACTCCTCGGGCGGAGCATCGGCCGGGAAACTGGCGAGCGCCCGCTCGAGCTCGATGTTGAACCGGGCGTTGACAGCACCGGTGGAGTCGGCCATCGGTCGTCCCCAGGCGTAGTACTGGTCGGTCTCCAGGGCTCCACCCGAAGCCGTGGCCAACACCATAAGAGCCAGAGCGACGACCGAGCGATACAGCAGTGAAACCCTCCTGGCCGCTATCGCTTACCGAATCGGTACTCCAGATAGGCAAGGATCGACTGGCGCTTACCAAAACCGCCTTCGAAGTTGAGGTTCCAGTGCTCGCTAAGACCGGCGATCATGCCGACCACGTAGTTCCAATCCTCGGCCTGCTCGAGCTCGACGCGGAAGGGCACCTCCCCGAGGTAGGGCATCTCCCAGATTCCTTCATGAGATTCTTCCGCCTGCTGGTACATGGCGCCGACGTAAACCGCGGCGCCCTTAAAGACCAGCCCGATCCGAGGCGCGAGCACCCATCCCTGGACCGTGGAGTTCGTGAGGTCGAGGTCGGTACGGCTGATGTCGTAGGTCAAGCTGGTGAACCACTTCTCCCCCCCGTATGCGAGGGTGACACCGCCGCCGTACATGAAGCCGTCGTAGTCGACCCGGATGTCGTTGAGGCGGATGGGGAGCCCGAGATCCACGTTGCCGAGCTCGACCGTGGTGGTGCCGTCGATAAAGCCACCGAGCAGATAGACGTTGAGGAAGGGCAGCAACCAGTAGTCGAACTTGAAGTGGTAGCTGGTGGTGTCGTTGAAAACCTCGAGACCCTCGGCTGCGCCGATGTCGATGCCCGCGATCGGGACTTCCAGGTTGACGATCTTGTATGGCTGGTTCTGGTTGTACAGGGTGAGCCCGATGCCCCAGGGCAGCGGCATGCTGTCGCCCCCGGTCATCTCGACCCCTCCGTCCTGGGCCCACGCGGGGCCGGATGTCGCCAAGAAAAGGATGGCGATCGCGAGTAATGTTAACCTGATGACTCGGTTCAAAAGACCCTCCTATCCATGTTCAAGCAACCATCGTCTTGGGCGTGCCCAATCGAACGAGGCGTCCACCCACCGTGCGTTTACGGCAGTGTAGCTGATCCGGCTCG
>Ga0164313_10003782_pt1 | contig 13475 bp, 8 predicted proteins | sample GuaBasSedimGuay4_FD_113735 | JGI IMG/M metagenome (GOLD analysis project Ga0164313, IMG submission 113735) | Subseafloor sediment microbial communities from Guaymas Basin, Gulf of California, Mexico - Guay4, Core 4569-4, 0-3 cm | ecosystem: Environmental > Aquatic > Marine > Hydrothermal vents >... | reverse complement strand
TCTTCCAGGTGGCGGTCATCTCCCCGGCCGTGGCCATGGTGGGGATGATCAGGCTGGTGAGGGCGAGGGCCAGCAGGGCCTTTCGCATCAGCTTCTCAAAGTGCACTGTTGCAACTCCATAGGTAAGGGGGCTCAGGGGCGTCGTGAGTGCCCCGGCCTTGTTCATTCGGGTTCGCCAGCGACGGGGATGCCGATGGTGAACACACTTCCAACGCCTGGTTCGGACTCGATCTCCACGTCGCCCCCCAGGCCCTGGACGACATGCTTGACGATGGCCAGACCGAGACCGGTCCCGCCGTGTTCGCGCGACCGCGCCGTACCGACGCGGTAGAAGCGCTCGAAAATCCGTTCCTGCTGCTGCTCGTCGATGCCGATCCCCGTGTCGGAGATGGAGACGATCACACGATCACCTTCGCGTCGGGCCTTCGCGCCGATACGCCCGCCGACCGCGGTGTAGCGGCAGGCGTTGCTGAGCAGGTTGTCGAAGATCTGGCGCAGTGATTCGGAGTCTGCGCTGACCGGGAGCACGCCCGTTTCTACATCGAGATCGAGCGTGAGCTGCTTCTCCTCGATCAGCGGCTCAAGAGCAGAGGCCGAGTCCTTGAGCGCGCGCCGCAGGTCCAGCGTCTGGTGTTCGCCCTGCGGCTGCAGCCGCTCTGCCCGCGACAAGCTGAGCAGGTCCTGCACGAGATCATTGAGTCGGCGCGACTGGCCGTGCACCCGGGCCAGGAAGCTCTGGCGCGTGGCGTCGGGCATCTGCGGATCATGCAGGATGCTTTCGACGAGGCCGGTGATCACGGTGAGTGGTGTCTTGAGTTCATGGCTGACGTTGCTCACGAAGTCCGTGCGGATGCTCTCGAGGCGCCGCAGCTCGGTCACATCGTGGATGACCAGCACGGCGCCGCCGGGCTGTTGCTGCTCGCCGTGCATCGGTGTGCCATGCAGCTCGAGCTCGCGCTCGCCGAACACGACCGAGGTGCGGACCTCGAAGTCCTCGCTCTCCTCACCGCGCACGACACGCGTGATCAGCGTGCAGATGTCTGTTACGCGCACCGCTTCCCAGACATGCATCCCGATCGAGCTTGCTGCCTTGACACCGAGCATGTGCTCGGCAGCCTGGTTGAGGTGAAGGATGCGTTCCTCGCCGTCGACGGCGATCACGCCCTCGCTCATCGAGGCCAGGATGGCCAGGGTCTTGTTGCGGTCCGAGCGGATCTCGGCGATGCGCTCTTCCAGGCTCTCGCCAAGGTGGTTGATCGTGGAGGCGAGGACACCGATCTCGTCATCTGAATTGATGCTGATGCGGCGCGAGTAGTCGCCACGCCCGAGGTCGCTCACGGCCGCGGTGACCTGGCGCAGGGGCTGCGTGATCCTGCGTCCCACGAACCAGCCGAGCACCAGCGCCACGCCGAGCGCCAGGAGTGCGCTGAGGATCACCCGCCGCATCAGCTCAAAGATCCGCTGGTCGATCTCGTCCAGTGGTAGCGAGGTGCGCACCAGGCCGACCATCTGGCCGTCGACCTCGACCGGGCGGGCGACGTACATCAAACGGTAGCCCAGCGTGCGACTGTAATGGATGCTGCTGCCGTAGCCCTTGTTGCGCGCGTCGAGCAGCTCAGGGCGGTTGGCATGGTTGGCCATTACCGCCGGGTCTTCGGCCGAGTCGGCAATGACGGTGCCGTCCAGAAGGACCACCGTGAGGCGCGTGTGTGCGCTCTCGCCGGCGCTGCGGATCGCCGGCTGCAGGCTGGACGCGCGCGGGTGCATGATCGCCGGCGGTCCCTCGGCGCCTTCATCAGCCAGATCACTGACCGGACCGGCCACCAGCCCGGCCAGCAGCGTGGCCTGAGAGGCCAGCGAGGATTCGGTGTCCGACTCGTAAGCGCCGCGCAGGGCCGGAATCACGGCGGCGATGAAGATCACCGCGACCAGGGCCACGAGGAGTGCGTAGCCCGCGAAGAGTCTCCAGAAGAAGCTGCGGCGGATCATGGTGGGGTGACCGGTGTCCCGGGTCGGAGGGGTTTATCGGGTTATCGCGGCGCAACTTAACCGGGCTGTGTGAAGGGCATGTGAAGACAGTGAGAAGACTCCGGTAAACGTTCAGATACCCCGGCAACGAGGCTCGCGGACCGTGAACCTCCGCCGCCAAACGGCTCGCAGCGGTCAGCGAAACGTGAATTGGTGTGATTCCTGGAAACTCGGAGCCCCGAATCGGCGTTCGATGCGCAGGTGCCTGCATCAGGCCCTGCCGGTGGGATTCAAGCGGCCGGCGGGCCTGGCTCTGCCACCCAGCGTGGCGCGGGGGCGCGTGCAGGCGCGCCCGTCGTCCCGTATTCTCTCGCGGTCGGTCCGAGCCGGTCCGGCCTCCCCGATCCACATCCCGCAGGTCTGCCTGACGACCTGCCCGATCCAGAAGGGATCCAACATGACCCGATCGATCCGAGCGGCCCTGACCTGCGCCCTCATCCTGCTGGTGGCCGCCCCGGCCTTTGCCGGCGAGCACGCCACGAGCTACGCGGATGCGCTGAAGCAGGCGAAGGAACGTGACGCGGTAGTCGTGATCGATTTCTTCGCTGACTGGTGCGGGCCCTGCAAGGCCTTCGACCGCGACCTGGCCGACACGCAGAGCGGTATCCGCGACGCGCTCGATGCCGTCGTGTTTATCTCGATCGACGCCGAGAAGGGCGAGGGTATCGAGCTGGCGCAGAAGTACGGTGTTACCGGTTTTCCGACCTACGCGATGATGAACCCGGACGGCGAACCGATCGAGAACTGGGTTGGCTACGGCGGCCCGGATCACTTCAGGGAATCGCTCGAGACCGCGCTGGCTGATCCGGTGACCTTCGAGGAAAAGGTTGCGCGCTACACGGCCGAGCCGACCGCTGAGCGGGCAAAGAACCTTGGCCGGATCGCATCAGCGAGCGGCAAGCCCGCAGACGCCATGGTCTACCTGGCGAAGGCCGAGGAACTCGACCCCGAGCTCGACGTGACGAGTGAGATGCTCGACGCCGCCTTTGGCCGCGCGCGCAAGGACCCTGAGTACTCCATGGCCGACTATGTCGAGCTTGCGCAGCAGCGGGTCCTCGAGGGCAATGCCGACGCCGAGACCACGCTCATGACGACCTACTACGTGAGCAGCGCCACGGCGAGCGAGGAAGACCACGCGACCCTGAAGCCCTTCCTCGTATTGTCCCGGGAAGCGGTCAGCAGCACGGACGAAGAACTCTCGCAGGGCCTGGTGGACGCGGTCGAGATGATGGCCATCATGTACGTCGACGAGGACATGGACGCGGCCGTCAAAATGAAGCGTTCGACGATGCCCGAGGGCTGGATGGAAGACCCCGGCCAGCTGAACAACTTCGCCTGGTGGTGCTTCGAGAACGACGTGAACCTGGAAGAGGCCCAGCAGCTCGCGCTCAAGGGCGTGGAACTGGCCGATCCGGGCGAGTCCAGGGCACAGATCCTGGATACCGCGGCCGAGCTCTGCAATGCGCTGGGCAACTGCGACGAGGCCATCGAGATGATCCGGCTGGCCATCGAGCAGTCGCCCGACAGCGAGTATTACGGTGAGCAGCTGGCCCGCTTCGAGGCCATCCAGGAAGAGAGCAGCGAGTAGCGGCGCCGGACGCGGGCATACCGCATAATAAAGAAGCCCCCGTAGCCAGCTGGCTGCGGGGGGCTTCTTGTTGAGTCAGTGCGAGGTCGGATCCGGGCCGGGAAGTCAGCCTGCCAGTGTCATGATCTCCACACCGTCGGCCGTCACGGCCATGGTGTGTTCGAACTGGGCCGAAAGTGAACTGTCCTTGGTCACGACCGTCCAGCCATCGGAGAGGACCTTCGCCGCCGCGCCGCCCATGTTGATCATCGGCTCGATGGTGAAGGTCATGCCCTCGCGCAGTTCAAGGCCGGTGCCCGGTTTACCGTAGTGCAGTACCTGCGGGTCTTCGTGGAACTCGTAGCCGATGCCGTGGCCGCAGTAGTCGCGCACCACTGTGTAGCCATTGGCCTCGGCGTGGGCCTGGATGGCCCAGCCGATGTCGCCCAGGCGTGCGCCCGGCTTCACCGCGCGAATCCCGCGCATCATGCACTCGTGCGTTGTCTCCACGAGCCGTTGGACCTCAGGCTTAACGTCGCCCACAAAAAACGTTCTATTGGTATCGCCGTGAAACTTGTCGAGGTAGGTGGTCACGTCGATGTTCAGGATGTCGCCGCTCTGCAGGATTACCTGTTCGGAAGGTATGCCGTGACAGATCACCTCGTTGGGCGAGGTACAGACTGACTTCGGGAAGCCGTGATAATTCAATGGAGAGGGATACGCACCGTGGCTCGTTATGAACTGGTGGGCCAGGTGGTTGATCTCCTCGGTGCTCACACCGGGGACCACGCGTGGCGCCAGGTAATCGAGCGTGGCTGCGGCGAGCTGGCAGCTCTTGCGCATGCGGTCGATTTCTTCGCTGGTCTTGATGGTGACCATGATCGGGCGCCGCTCTCCATGCGGGGTCATATACAGCCTCGGAAGCCGGGGACAGGGTCATGGCAGGGGACAGGCCTCGCAAGAATCAAACACAAGCCGGGCTGGCGTCAATCTAGAGTCTGGCGCGGGTCTGGACCGGCTTGCTGCCGCTTCGCGCCAGCCGGACCCGGATAATGCAAGAAATGGGGTTTCTCCGACCGGCGGCTTGCGATAGGTTGCGGGCTCGCCGAAGCCTCGGTACCCCTGACACTTAAACCGGAGGGCCAGATTGAAGGCGCCCCGCGCACCCAAGAGAGACACCGTGCTCGAGATGCACGGTCACGAGCGTGTGGACCCGTGGTTCTGGATGAACGACCGGGAAGACTCTGCTGTCCTGGACTATCTGCGCGAAGAGAACGCCTGGACAGCCACGGCGCTGGCCGGCACCAAGGCACTGCAGGAGACCATCTACAAAGAGATTCGTGCGCGGATCCCGCAGAATGACCAGACCGTCCCCGTGCGCGTGCGCCAGTGGTGGTACTCGACCCGCTTCGAGGACGGTCGCGACTACCCGATCCACCTGCGTCGCAGCAAAGCCGACGCCGACGACCAGGTAATCCTGGACGTCAATGACTTCGGCGAAGACCACAGCTATGTGGAAGTGGGCTCGCGCGCGATCTCTCCCGACGGCAACTGGATGGCCTACGCACTCGATGTGGTGGGCAGGCGGCTGTATTCCATACACCTGCGCAACCTCGAGACTGGTGAGGAACCGTTCAATGTGATTCCGGCGACCTCGGGCGACCTGCTCTGGGGTGAAGACGGCCGGACTATCTACTACACGGTCAAGGATCCGCAGACGCTGCGGCCCTTCAAGGTGATGCGGCACCGGACCGGCACTGACCCGGCCACGGACGAGTGCATCTTCGAAGAGCCCGACGACACCTACTACATCGGCATCTCCAAGACCAAGTCACGCCAGTTCATCCTGATTACCTGCGAACACACCCTGCGCAGCGAGGTCCGCTACCTCGACGCGACGGACCCCGCGGCGCATCCTCAGCTGATCCAGGCGCGCGAGGGTGAACACGAGTACGACGTCGATCACCACGGTGACTGGTGGTGGATCATATCCAATGACCAGGCGCGCGACTTCCGGCTGATGCGCGCGCCCACCGCGAGCCCGCAGCGCGAGCAGTGGAAAGAGGTGATCGGACATCGCGAGGGGCACATGCTGCTTGGTGCGGAGCTCTTCGACAGCCATGTGGTCCTGATGGAAAGGTTCGAGGGGCTGCGTAATCTGACCGTGCTCGATACCGAGGGCAAGCCATCCCGCCAGCTTGAGTTCGATGAGGAACTGCACGAGGTGACCTTCGGCGCCAATCCGGAGGCTGACCAGTCAGCCGTCCGCGTCGTCTTCAATTCGCCCCGCCATCCGTTGACCATCTACGACTTTGATCTTGAGAGTGGTGAACGCGAGCTACTCAAGCGTGAGCAGGTCGGGCTGGACTACGATCCCGATAACTACTACTGCGAGCGCGTATGGGCGCTGGCGCGCGATGGTGCGCGGATCCCGGTGTCATTGGTGCGGCATGTCTCGACGCCCACGGATGGCAGCGCGCCGCTCGTGGTCTATGGCTATGGCTCGTATGGCATCTCGATCGACCCGTCCTTCTCGGCCGCCAGGGTGAGCCTGATCGACCGCGGCGTAATCTTCTGCGTTGCCCACGTCCGCGGCGGTTGCGAGATGGGTCGCCGCTGGTACGAGGACGGCCGCACCGCTAGCAAGTGGAACACCTTCTACGACTTCATCGACGCCACGAAGCACCTGCACGAGAAGGGCTACGCTGACCCCCAGTGCACCTTTGCCTGGGGCGGGTCGGCCGGCGGCATGCTGGTCGGCACCGTGCTCAACGCCGAGCCCGGGCTCTACGCGGGGGCAATCGCGCAGGTGCCCTTCGTCGATGTGGTGACCACGATGCTCGACGACACGATCCCGCTCACGACCGGCGAGTACGACGAGTGGGGCGATCCGCGGCGCGAGGAAGATTACCGGCGCATGCTCTCCTACTCGCCCTATGACAATATCCAGCCGGACACGATCCGGGACCTGCTGGTGCTCAGTGGCCTGCACGATTCCCAGGTGCAGTACTGGGAGCCCACCAAGTGGGTGGCCAGGATTCGCGACACGCACCAGCAAGGCGCACCGAGCGTGCTGCTGAAGACCAACATGGATGCGGGCCACTCCGGTGCTTCCGGCCGCTACGACCGCTATCGCGAGGCCGCGCTGCTCTATTCCTTCCTGCTGGAGCGGAGCGAGCAGATCCGCGGCAGAAAGTCGACCGGGAACGGGTCCGGATCGCGCGAAACCGCCCGGTAGTAAATTCCGCTGCAACCGGAACGCGGTCGCGTCGTAGGCTGGCAGTATCCTCCCGCAAGGCAAGGTCCAGAAGATGCTCGAGGTCATCGATCTCTCGAAGTCCTACGGCGATCTACGCGCCGTCGATCGTGTTTCGTTCAGCCTGGAGCCCGGCGAGATTTTTGGTCTGCTGGGCCCCAATGGCGCGGGCAAGACCACCACGATTTCCATGATCGCAGGGCTGCTGCCGCCGGACGCGGGCAAGGTCCGTGTCGACGGGCTGGACCTGGGGCAGAAGCCGACCGAGGTCAAACGCCGCCTCGGCGTGGTGCCGCAGGAAATCGCGCTCTACGAAGACCTGACCGGCAAAGAGAACCTGGATTTCTGGGGCGGGATCTACGGCCTCTCAGGCCGCACGCTCAACGCACGCCGTGACGAGTTGCTTGAGCTGGTCGGCCTGGCCGACCGCGCGCGCGACCGCGTGCGCGAGTACAGCGGCGGCATGAAGCGGCGCCTGAACCTCGCGCTCGGTCTGGTGCACAAGCCGCGGCTGGTATTGCTGGACGAGCCCACGGCCGGCATCGATCCGCAGGCCCGCCTGAATATCCTGGAGGTGGTGCGCGAGCTGGCGTCCGGTGGTACCTCGGTGCTCTACACCACGCACTACCTGGAAGAAGCCGAGGCCCTCTGCGATCGGCTTGCGATCATGGATCATGGTTCGACGCTGGCGCAGGGCAGTGTCGCAGAGCTCAAGCGCGAACTCGGTGATGGTTCCGTGATCACCCTCACCGGCATCGACCGGCTGGACACCCTGGCCGTGATCGCCGAGCGGACCGATGGCATGTCCGTGATCGAACTGGGCGAGGAGCGGGTCATGCTGGGTGTGGCCGGGGGCTCTGCCGGACTGGGTCCCGCACTGGAAGCGCTCTACGGCGGCGGGCTCACACCCGCTCAGGTCCAGATCAAGGAACCCAGCCTCGAGGACCTGTTCATCAAGCTCACCGGCCGGGAGCTGCGTGACTGATGGCTGCCATCCTCGCGCTGATCCGCAAGGACTTCACGCGCCGCTGGCGCAGCCCGATCGCAACGATCGTGCTGTTCGCCTTTCCCTTCATGATGGCCGGATTGATCGGTTCGATGTCTTCGGGCTCGTCGGGTGGCGTGCCCGAACTGACGGTGTTCGTACTCGACCGCGACGAGGGGCTGATCGGTGGTCTGCTCAGCCAGGGTCCGCCGCCGAGTGACGATCAGATCGCCTTGCGCATGGAGGCCGTTGGTGAGGAGGGTTTCGCCCGCATGGAAAAGGGCGAAGCCTCGGTGATGATCGTCATCGACGAGGGCTTCAGCGAGCGCGCCTTCGATGGCGAGCCGGTGGAGTTTCAGCTGGTGCGTAATCCGACCGAAAGCATCAAGCCGGAGATTGCCGAGCAGGGGCTGAAGGTCCTGTCGACCTACCTCGATGTTGTCGTGAAGGTGCTCGGCGACGAGATCAGCGAATTCGGCGACATGATCGAAGCTGACGAGATGCCCACGATGCTCGCGGTCACCGAGCTGAGCTCCCGCGTCTACAAGCGTCTGGAAGTGGCGGGCGATTACATCTTTCCTCCCGTAGTGCAGATCACGTCGGTCAAGGAGGGTGCCGACGAGGACGGCGAGGTGGAAGCCGGGCCCAATGTCTTTGGCTACGTGCTGGTGATGGTTGCTGTGATGAGCGTGCTCTTTGCCGCCATTCGTGCTATCAGCGAGATCTACGAAGAGCGCAACACGGGTATGGTGCGGCGCTTCCTTTCGACGCCGGTTCCCATCTCACGTTTTATTGGTTCGAAGATCCTTTTCGCCGTGATATTTGGCGTCGTGGTCATGGGAATCCTGCTGCTGTCGGGAGGGGTGCTCGGTTGGCTTGGCTCGGACATCCCGATCTTCGCGGTGTTCCTGCATACGGCGGCATTCTCGCTGGCTGCAGCCGGCCTGATGGTGGTTGTGATCGGGCTCGTGAAGACGGAGAAACAGGCTGGCATCCTCTCCTGGATCATCGTCATGATGATGAGTGTGCTCGGCGGGTCGATGTTCCCGGCCGAGAACTTCTCGGGCGTGATGCAACAGGTCGCCCGTCTCACGCTCAATTACTGGGCGGTCGAGGGCTACCTCGACATGATCGTGCGTGATGTCAGTCCGCTCGAAGTCCTGCCGGTGTCCGCCGCATTGGCAGCGGTGGGGCTTGTGCTATCCGGGATCGGTTTCCTGCTGATGCGGATCCGGGTGCGGGAGGCATTGGCATGAAGATGCTGCTGCACGTGGCCTTGCACGACCTTCGCCAGCAAATTTCCGAACGCTCGAATATTTTCTTCATGTTCCTGATGCCGCTCGGCTTCGTGGTCTTCTTCAGCTTTGTGAACCAGAATATCGGTAACCCGGCCGATGTACGGGTCAGCCTCCCCGTGGTCAACGCTGATGCGGGGATCCTTGGTGGCCTTTTTGCCGGATACCTCGAGGACGAGAGTTTCGTCTCGCCGGTCCATTCAGTGGCCGAGGCCGACACGATTGAATTCGGGACGCGACACATCGAAATTCCCGCCGCGTTCACGGACAGCGTGATCGCAGGCGTGCAAACTGACATCAACCTCCTGAAGAATGAAGACAGCAACACCGACTATGACCTCACAGCCGAAGTCCGCATCCACCAGGCACAGGTGCGCCTGATAGGGGACCTCGCGCGCTGGACCGCGACGCGCGACACGACGATTGCACCCGATCCGATGAGCGCAGCGGAGCAGGGTCGCCTGATCGCACTGAGCCAGGAGCCGGTCAAGGTCACGGTTCGCTCCGAATACGCCGGTACCGGCAGGCCTGTACCAACGGGGGCAAGCCAGAGCATTCCCGGTGTCATGGTGATGTTCGTGGTCATGACCGTGCTGATCGGTGGCTCGGCTTCGCTGACCATGGAACGCGATCAAGGGACGCTGCGGCGGCTGGCCACGACGCCGCTGACGCCGCGCCAGATCATCGCAGGCAAGGCGCTCGGATTGACATTCGTGGGCCTTGTGCAGGCCGGGATTCTCATCGGCGCGACCGAATTGCTCTCGCTGGTGCCAGCCCTGAGCAGCGATTTCACCTGGATGCCCTACCTCGGGCTGCTCATTCCCTTGCTGCTCGCCTACTGCGGATGCGTGGCAACCCTGACCTTGTTCATCAGCGGCATGTTGCGCACGCCGCAGCAGGCCGAGTCCCTGGCCTGGCTCGTCGGCATGGCGCTGTCTGCGATGGGCGGCGCGTGGTGGCCGAGCGAGATCATGCCGGGCTGGATGCGCGGCGTCGGGCAGTTCTTCCCCACCAGCTGGGCGATGGAGGGCCTGCACCAGGTGATCACCTGGGGACATGGCTTCCCGGGCACTGTTGTGCCCGTGCTGGTGCTGTTGCTGATGGCCGTGGTCTTCTGGGCGCTGGGGGCGCGGACGATGCGCGTCGGGGTCTGAGCGGCAGTCTGGACCACCAAGACGGCGTTGCGAGTTGACCCGGCCGAGGCATCGCAATTATGCTTAACGCTCCCCTTGGCCACTTCCAGCTACCTGAATCCCCTCGTCCGCGCGGAAGCGCGATCGGTCGTACGAAGGACATCGCATGATTGGTGAGACCATTGCGCACTACAAGATCACCGAGAAAATCGGCGCGGGCGGTATGGGTGAGGTCTTTCTGGCCCGCGACAGCAAGCTCAACCGTGACGTAGCGCTGAAGATCCTGCCGGAGATCTACACATCCGACACGCAGCGCATGGGTCGCTTCCGGCGTGAGGCCCAACTGCTGGCCTCGTTGAACCACGCCAACATCGCCGCGATCTACGGCGTGGAGGAATCGCACGGGACGATGGCGCTCGTGCTCGAGCTCGTGCAGGGAGAAGACCTGTCAGAGAAGCTTGGTGCGCGCACGCTCGCGGTAGAAGAAGCGCTCGAGATCGCGGTTCAGATTGCAGAGGCCCTGGAGACCGCACACGAGAAGGGCGTGATCCACCGCGACCTGAAACCTGCCAATGTAAAGGTCACTCCCGATGGCAAGGTGAAGGTGCTGGACTTCGGCCTCGCCAAGGCGCTTGCCGGCGATTCCGCCGATGATTCATCCGCGCTCAGTCAATCGATGTCACCCACGATGACCGCGGCGGCAACCAGCGCCGGGTTGATCCTGGGTACGGCGGCCTACATGAGCCCCGAGCAGGCGCGCGGCAAGACCGTCGATCGCCGCGCCGACATCTGGGCATTCGGCACCGTCCTGTTCGAGATGCTCACGCGCAAACAGCTGTTCGCCGGCGAGACGGTCAGCGACACACTGGCCGCTGTGATCAAGGATGAGCCGGACTGGAACCTGATCCCTGCGGACACGCCGCAACTCGTGGTCGACCTGATGCGGCGCTGCCTGGAGAAGGATCCGCGTCGGCGCCTGCAGTCAATCGGTGAAGCGCGCATCGCCCTGGACAACCTGTTGCGCGCGCAGGGCGAGGGTGCGTCGGTCCTCACCATGGTCTCGAGCCCGTCCGCGATGCACTCGGGCATGGTTGAGCCCGAGGACATCCCGATGAGCGCCAGCGCCAGGCTCACGGGCCGCAGACGGATGTTGTGGATCACTTCGCTGGTGGTCGTCGCGGTGCTGGCGGTGCTGGCCGGCGAGGTTTTCAGGCCAGAACCTCCCGTAGCCCGGGCGCGCAAGTTTCACATCACCCCCGACGGTCTCCAGGTCAACTACCCCACGCAGCCTGCTTTGTCGCCCGACGGCACGCACGTCGCCTACTTCGCAGACAACGCCCTGCACATCCGGGATCTGGACCGGCTCGAGGCGGTGGAGGTCCCGGGCACCGACGCTGCGACTTCGCCGTTCTGGTCGCCGGACGGGTCATGGCTCGCTTTCGGTCAGAGGGGCCGGATCCTGAAGGTGCCCGCTGCCGGTGGAGCACCAGTCGCGGTGTGTGATGTACCCTTCGCCGTCCTGGACGGGGCAGCCTGGGGTGAGGATGGCGTGATGATCCTCGCCCCTAATGCCGGAGCCATGTATCGCGTCTCGTCGCGTGGTGGCGATCCGCAGATCCTGTTCCCGGTCGAGCCTGGCGAGAGCGACTTTCACACGCCCTCGATTCTTCCGGGCGGGCGGGGGATCCTGTTCACCACCCATAACACCGCTGGCCGGGAGACCATCGAGGTACTCGCGCACGGCGAGCGAACGGTCATCCTGAGGATTCCCGACGCCCGGCTGGAGTATGTCGCCTGGATTGCGCCGTATGAGTCGGGAGCGAGTGGGCACCTGATCTACCACCGCATGAACGCGAACAACGGCGTGTGGGCGGTGCCGTTCGATCTCGATGCGCTGGAAGTTTCGGGCGAGCCGTTCATCCTGGATCCAGACGGGTCCTTCCCCTCGGCGGGACACGACGGAGCGTTGCTGCACGTCGTGGGATCGGGCGGCGGTCTGGCGCAACTGGTGGTCGTCGACCGCGCCGGTGAAGTTGTTTCGACCATTGGTCAACCCCAGACCGGAATGACCTTCCCCGAACTGTCACCGGATGGTCGCTGGGTGTTGGTCTCGGCCCGCGAAGGCGAGGGCCGCGCCATCTGGGTCCACGACATCGAGCGCGGCACGCGCACCCGCATCACTTTCGACACCGATCGGGCCATCTGGCACGGCACGTGGATGAATGAGGGAACGCAGATCGCATTCTCGTCCGGCTCCGGCCAGTCGAACTCGATCCGGGTTCGCCGCGCTGACGGCTCCGACGAACCCACCGACTTTACGAACGGCTACAACCTGTCGAGCCCTGACGGTGTGGAGGTGATGGCCTTCGCCCGCTTCTCTGCCGGCACCGGCGATGATATTTACTTCCGCCAGGTCGATGGCAGTGAGGAAGCACAACCATTCCTGGAAACGAAGGCGACTGAGAACGCACCCGCGGTCTCACCGGATGGCAAGTACATCGCCTACATGTCCAACGAGTCCGGGCGCCTCGAGGTCTACCTCAAGAACTTCCCGTCGGGCGATGGCAAGTGGCAGGTTTCCACGGCAGGCGGTACCTGGCCGATGTGGAGCCGCGCCGGGGACGAAATCTACTACCGTCAGGGCGCCGGCTCTTCTGCGTCCATGATGGCCGTCCGGATCGAGACGACGCCCGTCGTCCGGCTCGGAAATCCAGAGGCTTTGTTCTCTGCTGCCGATTTCCCGAATCTGGTGTTCGGGGCCGGATATCGTGGCTGCGGGATCATGGCTGACCCCGATCACTTCCTCATGGTCGAGCGCGAGATCGGCGATCGTTCCAATGACGTACGCATGGTGTATTCGGAGAACTGGTACGAGTCGTACCGGCGCGGCGTGCGGTAGGTCGTCGGCATTGGTGATTCTTGCGGAGGTGGAATAGTCCTACTCGATCGCGAACACGGCTGCGGCTCCGGCTTCCAGTAGTTGGGACACGGGATTCGGACTCGGCGTCTCGAATCCCTCGACGTCGCCCCAGGTGAGCGTGTAGAGACCCGTCGGAATGTCGACAAGTGTACTGTCGCCCGAACCCGTGTGGATCAGGCCGGTGTCAGACTCGAGTCGCCACGGCGGGTGGATACTGTCTGGATTCGGATCGATCTCGATCGTGCCGACCGTCTCGACCACCGGCATGTAATTCGCGCGAAGCTCCAGGGT
>Ga0164313_10003781_pt1 | contig 13475 bp, 12 predicted proteins | sample GuaBasSedimGuay4_FD_113735 | JGI IMG/M metagenome (GOLD analysis project Ga0164313, IMG submission 113735) | Subseafloor sediment microbial communities from Guaymas Basin, Gulf of California, Mexico - Guay4, Core 4569-4, 0-3 cm | ecosystem: Environmental > Aquatic > Marine > Hydrothermal vents... | reverse complement strand
CGTTGATCTTGTTTTTGTACAATGGACACATGCAGTCCAGGTTTAACGTCAGATCTATTTTGTCCGTTCATATTTTTTTGTATTAATATTTATAAATTTATTATATCAAACAGTTCTTTCTAATAAAATAGGTATTAAAAAACTACCCAAAAACTAAAGCAACTTTTTAATGGTTCAATTAGGAAACTCCATATATAACTATTTTATTTTATAAAGAATATATGACTAATGTTAAAAAAATATAAAGGCTATAAAAAATTTTATAATTATATAAAAAAGGGGCAACTGAATAATATTCAAGTCGCCCCCTTGGATCTTTATTGCTTTTTGAAATTTATTCAAGGTTCGTCTGGCTCAGGAAATACATGGACTTCATCATCGGAAAAAATGAAAGGACTTTCTTCTGGCCAATTATATTCGTACCACTTAATAATCAATTCCACGTCGGTCGCTTTTCTTATTTTTTTCATCCCTTCGGCATACGAAAGGTGCCAAGTTACCTCCATCCTTTTGTCGCCGACTACCACCAACTTTTTTGGTCTGGTCAATTTTTTTCTTGCTTTAGCGTTTTCGTCCAAGATTACTCTTCTCACAAGTGGCGCTTTTTTATCTGTTACATCTTGGTAGGCGCCTGTTGTATGTCCTTCTCCAAAGAATTTTTGACCAATCCAAATTTTTCTCATCTCTTCTGGAGGGGCCATACTTTCCACAAAACGATTTTTTGATTTAACCCAAGGTATTAGGTACGGTAAAAAAATAACTTCTAAATACATAGCGTCCTCCTTAAAAATATATTTTTATTGCGAGTTATAGTTTTTTATTGTTTTTACTATATAGGATTATGGTTTAATAATCAACATTTTAAAATTATTAATTCAATTTATTTTTATTGACAACCCGCATAACAATCAGCTTTCATACTGTCTGGCATAAACCCGCAACCAAAACATGGATCTTCAGGATCTTGTTCTAGCAGTTCATCTATATCGATATCACCGCCTTCAATAGTTTCTTCAAAAAGTTCTTCAATATTTTCAGGATTATCTATATCAGCAAAAGAAATCCCTTCTGGTATTCCAAAAACACTATTATCAAGAGTCCAAGGGCGGCAATCAACTACTGGCAATTTATAATTTAACATATCAGGTGTCATCTCGCTATCTGGCTCTTCGATTGTTCCGTCATCATTATAGTTTAATTTATATTTCATGCCCCCTAGCATTTGACCGAGAAAAGCTTTGCCCCAAATAAAAGCATATTCACCATCGTGAATTATATGCATATGAGTCATAGATGATGGAGCATTACGCCAACCAAGAGACTCGCTAGATAAATAATAATCTGCTCGTAGTTTATTGCCAGAAATATAAGTCATAATTTCTAAATATTCATCATTAACTTTATTTACAGAATAGCAACTAATATTATTACCAAGTTTTCCTGCCGTAAGGTCTTCTAGTGTACCACCCGGTTTAATTTTAGAACCACCCTCATTATTATTTTCAGGCAGATCATCTAAATCATTGTAATTAATTCCTTGTTCAACAGTATTGGGATCTGTAATTGTAATATTGTTATTAGTATTTTTGTTATAATAAACAACTCCACCAATTGTAACCCCAACAATTACAGAGCCGATACCTAATAGAATAAGATTTTTCATATTTTTTGATTAATAATTATTTTTATATTATATCAAACAGTTCTAATGAATAAAAATGCGTATAAAAAATTACCCTAAAGTTAGGATAGTTTTTTGCTGGGTGGCTAGAGGGAATCGAACCCTCGTCACTGGTACCACAAACCAGAGTTCTAACCGTTGAACTATAGCCACCATAAAATTAACTTTTAACAGTTAACATTTAACAATTAACTATTTATCTATTTTATTATTAAACATCAAATGTCATAAATATTTTTCACACCAATAGTCTAATTTTCTTACGTCTTATTCTTGTAAAAATGATCTTCTGAGTATATTGGAGCCGCCAACCTCTAACACCACAATTAAAAATATAATCCTTCCAAATTAAAATTTATTTTAATCTATAATACCAAATTAAGCAAGCCGCCGACAAATAGGCTCATAAAAATCATAATCGCGCTTATTTGCAAAAGTCCTTTTAGTCTAACTTCTTTAAATAATACCACAAAAGTAGCCACACAGGGAAAATACATAGTCAGCATTACACTGGCTATTAAAAGCTGCTTTAAGCTCAGGCCCAAGGGCGACAAAATACCTACCGCCATATCCTTTCTGATAAAACCAACGATCAAGGACAACACCGCTTCCAGCGGCAAACCCAGCAGGCGCGACATAACCGGCGCCGCCAAATCCCCTAGCCAGGCTACTACGTTAAACACGTAAAGAATATTTATTATTAAAACACCGAGAAAAACAAATGGAATCGCCTCGTAAATAAAATTCTTCATCCTCATCCACAGCTTCTTTGTAAAACTAAGCAAATTAGGCAAACGGTAAGGCGGTATTTCCATAAAAGTTTCCATAGCTTCGCCCTTAATTAATTTGTTTAATACAATTCCCAGCACCAGCCAAACAATAAATAAAATTAAAAAATACGATATCAAAGCGCCGGCACCATAGCTTCCCAGTAAACTGAAAATTACGGCCATTTGCGCCATGCAAGGAACACTAACCGCCAGCAAAGCCGCGGCCACAAACCTTTCTTTTTTGGTTTGCAGAATCCTAACCGACAAAACTCCGGGCACATTACAGCCCAGACCCAAAAACATAGGAACAACCGCCAGTCCGTGCATGCCCAGTTTGTGCATCAAGGTATCCAGCAATGTGGCCAGGCGCGGTAAATAACCACTGTCTTCCAAAATTCCCAATACCGCGTAAAAGGCCAGGACATAAGGTAAAACCATGGCAATCGGCACAAACAAGCCGGTTGTTAAAAGACCCATGGACTGGTCAAACGCTATTTTTCCGTCCATGAAAGAACCAATCAGTATGTCACGCCACAGACCCGGACCCAAAAACGCACTTATTTTAAGGACAACCGGATAATACAGGGAAAACAAAGGATTAAAAATATAATTTATTAAAAACTCACCGACAAACCTGACCAAAACAAAAGACGCAAAAATTATAAATAACCCGGCCGGTATTCCGGTCAAAGGATGAATGCTAAAATCTTCCAAGTGCTCCCAAAAAGTATGCTTTTTGGGATTAAACTCCTGTACCTGCTTAATAATAGCCTCTATTTTTTGCCACCTTTCTTTGTCGCTCAAAACTTTTGTTTCCGGCCGGCTTTTAAGCTCGGGAAGTTTATCAACTAATTTTTTAATACCCTGCCCGGCTATGGCCGAAATCGGTATTACCGGCACACCTAATAATTTTTCAAGTTTTTTCACGTCAATCTTTACGCCCCTATGCCTTAATTCGTTACAAAAATTCAAGGCCACCACTATCGGCAGGCCCTTTTCTATTAATTCTAAAGTTAAATACAAATTCCTTTCCAGGTTCAGTCCGTCTACTACGTTAATAATTTTACCTTCGGAGCTTAAAAGTTTTTTAACCGCGATTTTTTCTGCCTCGTTGGCTGGGCTAAGCGAATAAATTCCCGGCACGTCAATTACCTCGCGTGCTTCTCCTTTTAATTTCATTCTACCCTTTTTCAATTCCACTGTCGTGCCCGGATAATTAGATATAATAACATCAACTCCGGTCATCCTGGCAAAACAAGTGCTTTTTCCCGTATTTGGATTACCCGCTAATAATATTTTTTTCATATCTCTTCTACATAAATTTTCCCTGCCATTCCCCGGCCCAAAGTAATTTCAGTATTCCCTATTTCAACCACTACCGGCCCCATAAACGGCTGGCTGGCTAATTTTTTAATATTTTTACCCACCCTTATATTTAACTCAGCTAGCTTTTTATTAAAACTGACCCCGCCTTTTATCTCTATTATTTTTGCTTCTTTTTGCTCTTCTAATTGATTTAATGTTTTTTCCATATTAATTATTAATACTTAGGGCTAATCTTGAAATAAAAACAAAACTTTAAATTCTAATATTTTATATTTATAATTTTTTTATGCTTAATAAGTATCGACCAAAAAATCAATATTTATAAAAATATACTTTTTCATTTTTACTAACCTTTAAAATTTTTTGAGCGTCTTTTTCGGGAATTAAAAATTGAAAACTTATTACCAAACAGCCCGGTTTGCATTCACGCGCAAACTTTGGGGAAAGTTTTTTCATCGCTAAAATATTTAAATAACAATATATAAAATCTGCCTTACCAATATCCGCTTTAAAAATATTTTCTCGCTTAATAATAAGCTTATTTTTTAAAAAACTATTCTGAATCCGGCTGATAAAATAAGGCGTATATAAATATTCAATCCCGACAAGCTTGTTCTTCGGATAATGTCGGCGCATAACCCGCAAAAACCCGGCCTTTCCGCAACCCAGTTCATAAACAACGTCCTCCCTTGATAATTTTAATTCATTTACTATCTTGTCAATAATCCCACTCCGAGTCGCGATAAACGGGGCAAATCCTCTAAGCAAAATGTTAAAAAAATGTTCGCTTAAAAAAATTATTAGTCCAAATAAAATTATTATTAAAATAATTTGAATAATTATTAATATCATTTAGCAATTTGGCTATTAGAAAAAAAATTATCAATGTGCGCCCAGAGGGAATCGAAGAGGCGAAAGCCCCACACCAAACAGGCGATTATCCGCACTCCTGAGAACACAAAATTATAACAACAAGAATTGTTATAATTTAGTGCGCCCAGAGGGAATCGAACCCCCATAACCAGCTTAGAAGGCTGGTGTTCTATCCGTTGAACTATGGGCGCTTTTAAATAAGAAACTGCTTCATAATAAAATAAAGCTGCCAATGCGTTACGGCAACGCCTTTAATTTACCAAGAATTAGCATTTTAGTCAAGAATGTTGTATAATTTTATTTATTATCTTATTCCCTTGCTTTTTTTATAATTTCATGCTACTGTTAGGCTTGTAAACAATCTGAACTAATTTAAATAAATAAATTATTTTTTTACCCCTTCTTGGTTATGGGTTAAGCTCCATATCTCGGTTTGGGAATTTTTTACTTATGTTAGACAAAAAGAAAAAACAAAGAATTATTAATAAATTTAAAATCCATGAAAACGATACCGGCTCAACCCAGGTGCAAATCGCGATTTTAACCGAAGAAATAAAAGAGCTGGCAGAGCATCTAAAGCGCCATAAACATGACCATTCATCACGCCGGGGACTGCTAAAAAAAGTCGGGGAAAGAAGACGCTTTCTTAAATATCTGCAAAAAGAAGATGAAAGTTCTTTTATGGAATTATCCCAAAAACTCAAGCTTAAAATAGCTAAAAAAATGATTGAAGACGAACAAGAAAAATTAAAGATTGAACAAGAATTATTAGCAAAACAAGAATTAGTGATTGAAATCGACGACGATACCGAGGATAAAAAAGAATCAAAATAAAAAACATTATTAACTATAAATTTAAATTTTTATTCGAAACATTCGAATTATTTTAAAATGGTAAAACACAAAGAACAACGAGTAGGCGTATTGGTAGATGTTTCAAACATGTACCACTCAGCTAAAAATTTATACAATAAAAGAGTAAATTTCCGCGAGGTACTAAAAGACTCGGTAGGGGGCCGCAAGCTTATCCGGGCAACTGCTTATGTTATAAAAACCGAAAGCGAGGAAGAAACGCCCTTTTTTGAAGCTTTAAGCCAACAGGGATTTGAAGTAAAAATGAAAGACTTGCAAATATTTGCCGGCGGCGCTAAAAAAGCCGATTGGGATGTCGGTATTTCCATGGACGCGATTAAGCTGGCCAGCAAAGTAGATGTTATAATTTTAGTTTCCGGTGACGGAGATTATTTGCCGCTAATGAGCTATCTGCAAAACACCACCGGCTGTTTAGTGGAAATAGCGGCATTTAGACAAACCACTTCGAGCAAACTGATTGAAGAAGCCGATGATTTCTTGAATTTAAGTGAAAACAAAAAATATCTGCTTAGATAGAACTACAAATTACAAATCAATTACAAATTTACGAATTCAATATACACAGACTTTTTATAATATACCCGTAAATTCGTATTTAATTTGTAATTTGTAACTTATAATTAAATTTGGCCGTTGGATAAATAGCGCTGTGGGGAATACTCATAGTTCTGTAATCTGGCGGCCAAGCGGTAATAGTAGAAAGTTAAAAGTAGAAAGTTAAAAGTCATTATCTTATGATAATTTCAATAACTTACATACTTTAAGCTTTTACAAAAAAATATGAATAACGAACAAGTATTTTCTACTGAGTGGCTTGGCCGCGAACTCACTATGAAAACCGGCCTGCTTGCCAAGCAGGCTAATGCCGCTGTAACCGTACAATACGGAGACACGGTTGTTTTAGCTACGGCTGTGGAATCTAAAAACGAGAGGGAAGGACTTGATTACTTTCCCTTAATGGTTGACTTTGAAGAAAAATTTTACGCTGCCGGAATGATAAAAGGTTCTCGCTGGATTAAGCGGGAAGGACGTCCGACAGATGACGCGATCTTAACGGGACGGATGATTGATCGGACTATTCGTCCGCTTTTTGCCGGTAATTCCCGTAAAGACGTACAAGTAATTCTAACCGTTCTGTCGGTTGACCAAAAAAATGACCATGACATTGTTGGTCTAGTGGCCGCTTCGGCCGCGCTAACGCTTTCCGGTATCGAATGGAGAGGCCCAATCGGGGGCATTCCGGTCGGCCGGATTGATAATAAATTTATTTTCAACCCTACATACGAAGAAAGGAAAATGTCTGATTTAGACTTGATAGTTGCCGGCACCGAGAAAAAAATTATCATGATTGAGGCTGGCGGCAAAGAAATAAAAGAAGACGACATGCATGAGGCTTTCTTGGTAGGCCAGAAAGAGCTGCAAACCGGAATAAGCCTGATAAAAGAAATGGTAAAAAAAGTTGGAATAAAAAAAGGCAGTAAAAAAAATATTCTCATTAACGAAGAAGAGAAGGAAAGCAACAAAGAAAAAGAAAAAATTGTTGCCCTGGCTAACGATTGGCTTTCGGATAATGTAAATAAAATCCTTTTTGATAAATCTTATTACACAAAAGGCGAACGCAAACTGGCGGTTGGAGCTATAAAGGACGGGCTTGACGCTTATTTGTTTGATAAAAATATCGGAAAAGATCATCGCAAATTTGCGATAAAAGAAACGGTTGACAAGGCGGTTGACGCCGAAGTTACCAAAGAAATTATTGAAAATGAGCGCCGAGTTGACGGGCGCAAGCTAACCGAAATAAGAACTCTTACATCTAGTGTTAAAACACTCCCCCGCCTGCATGGAACCGGACTTTTTTCCCGGGGCGAAACGCAAGTTTTGTCTATTGTTACTCTGGGAGCTCCGGGACTGGCACAAACCCTGGAAGGCATAGAAGGCAATGGCGAAAAAAGATTTATGCACCACTATAATTTTCCGCCTTTTTCCGTGGGCGAAGCGCGTTTTATGCGCGGACCGGGAAGAAGAGATATTGGCCATGGTGCTTTAGCTGAAAAAGCTTTAGAACCGCTTATTCCTTCTAAAGAAGATTTTCCTTATGCTCTCCGAGTTGTATCAGAAACCCTAGGTTCTAACGGATCATCTTCAATGGGTTCGACTTGTGCACTTAGTTTATCGTTAATGGATGCGGGCGTACCGATTAAAAAGCCTGTTGCGGGAGTAGCTATTGGCCTAGCCTCAAATGATGATATGAGTAAGTGGAAAGTTCTTACCGATATCCAGTACCTTGAAGACGGTAAGTGCGGAATGGATTTTAAAGTAGCCGGGACAAAAGACGGCATTACCGCTATCCAACTAGATACTAAAACAGATGGTCTAACTCCGGACATTCTAAAAACCGCACTTAAACAAGGTCTAGATGGACGCTTGAAAATACTTAATGTAATGAATAAAGCGATCGATAAACCGAGAGATGAGCTATCGCCTTTCGCGCCTCGAGTTGTTACTTTCATTATTGATACGGAAAAAATTCGGGACGTTATCGGTCCGGGCGGCAAAATAATCAACGCTATAATCGCTGAATGCGACGTCGCCATTGATATTGAAGATGACGGCTCAGTCTTTATTACCAGCGTAGACGAAACCGGCATGGAAAAAGCCGTCAACTGGGTAAAAGATCTTACCCGCGAATTTGAAGCCGGAGAAATATTTGACGGCAAAGTTGTCCGCATTTTGGATTTCGGCGCTTTTGTTGAGCTGGCTCCGGGACGCGACGGCATGGTACATGTTAGTGAATTAGCGCCTTACCGTATCAGCAAGCCTTCGGATTTCGTTGATGTTGGCGACGAAGTAAAAGTCAAAATTAAAGAAATTGACGACCAGGGCCGGGTTAATTTAACCATGGTCGGGCTTGACGATAACGAAAAGCTATGGAAAGACAAAAAAGGAATGGAGAAAGGCGGATTTGAACGCAATGGCGGCCGCTTTAGCAGTCCCCGAACCGGCGGTTTTAACCGGGGCGGACCAAGAAACGATCGCCGAGGACCAAGAAAACCCTATTAAATTAAAATAAAACAAAATTAAAAAGGCCGCGACATATTCATTGTGCGGCCTTTTTGTTTTTTTAAAAAATAACAATTATTAAACTCTCTGTTCATGAAATATTTTTACAAAAAATCGCTCAACTTTCTTTTCGACCTCAGGATTATCCAAAAAATTTATGCCTATACTTATTAAATACATAAAAGCTGCATCATTTAACAAAAAATACATGTCAGTATTTTCCCCGGCTTGATCTCTAATAAATTTCTGAAAAAATTGCGATGCCCCCTTTTCATCTAAAACAAACTCATCACCTTGAGTCTTGACGATCATTTTTTTTAATTTTGTTCTTTTTTTTCTCTTCAGCTTTTTTCTTTTTGACTCCTTACTCATGTCCGGCATCCTCCCGTATAATTTGATTAAAATTATTAAAACCAAAGTCAAACACAGCTTGTTTTATTGTTAAGTATTGCGATAATTGCAGTCCTATTTACAAATTATCTTTCCTGTTCATTTTTTTCTTTTTCTTTTGGACTCTTTCCCTGCTGCAAATACCTCCTTCTTCTTATTACTTTTATACTAAGGTAAATAGCTATTATAGACAACCCAATTGAAATGCAGTGTGTAGTAGCAGTTATTTTTATAAAAGTATTATAGCCCATTGCTTTTCCCTCCCTGTTATTAAATACTTCTATTATTTTTAATAAATTACGTAACTGCCTACTTTACTATTAAAACTCCAAAAAGTCAAGAGTATGTTAATTAAATATGAATTAAAAATATTTTAAACCACATGTTTATACTCCGTTAAAAATACGGTATAATGTAATTATGACAAATAACATATTTACCCGCTCAAAATTTAATCCAATTTTAAAACCGGATAAAAAAATACCCTGGGAAACAACCATGGTTTATAACCCGGCCGCTATTTATGAAAATAAAAAATATCACCTATTTTACCGTGCTATAGGAGGCGCCTGGGTTTCAAAAATCGGCTATGCCGTTTCCGATGACGGAGAAAACTTTATAAAAGACAAGCATCCGGCGCTAGAACCTGAACTGGAAATAGAAAAAAATGGCATAGAAGATCCGAGAATAGTAAAAATTGGCAATACTTTTTATATGTCCTATACGGCTTATGACGGAAATACGGCCCGGTTATGCTTGGCTTTTTCAAGGGACATGAAAAAATGGACCCGGCAAGGAGAAGTTTTTCCCTCCTGGGACGCGCGCAAGGCTCAAAGCTTTATTGTGTCCTGGGATAAAGCGCAAAACAATAAAACAGCCAAAAAACACTGGAATAAAGCCGGCGGAATTTTTTCCGAAAAAATTAATAATAAGTATTGGATGATATTCGGCGATAGAAATTTATGGCTGGCCAGTTCATTAAATAAAAAAATCTGGCAGCCATATTATAAGCCTTTTTTAAAGCCACGGCCAGATTTTTTTGACAGTGTCCATATTGAAATGGGGCCACCGCCCATAAAAACCCGGAAAGGCTGGCTAGTTTTATACCACGGAATTGATAAAAAAAGAGTTTACCGCCTAGGTTGTTTGCTTTTGGATTTAAAAAATGTAAATAACATTTTATACAGATCTAAAAAAGCGATTTTTGAACCGGAAAAACCTTACGAAATAAGCGGCCTAGTAGATATTTTGCCTGGCGGATTTGAAAAAATGGAACAAATGGACGAAGCTGAGCTGCAAAAATATATTACCAAAGCCAAAAACAGCCACGTTATGCCCAGTGTAATATTTTGTACCGGCGCGATATTAAAAAATAATACTTTGCGCATATATTACGGCGCCGGTGATGACGTAATCTGCACGGCCACAGCAAATATTAATGATATTTTAAACTCAAAATAAAATTTAAAAACGCCTACTTTAAATAAAAAAACAATTTTGGTATAATGATTTTAGATACTGGATATTATAAGCTAGAAACATAAATATCCAATATCTTATATCTAATATTCCGTTAATTACCTAACCACCCCGGGTAGCTTAATTGTTAATTATTAATTGTTGTTTATATGTCTCCAACACCACGCAAATCCGAAATCCGCAAAGCTTATTTATTAAATAAGTACGTTATTATTACTCCAGGCCGGGCTAAGCGGCCGCGCGATATCAAAGAACAAACCGTAATTAAACGGGTTACAGACTGTCCTCTTTGTCCGGAAAACATTAAAAACTTCGCCCGCCGGAACAAAAACTACATAAAAGACAAAATCAAAAGAGAAGACGGAAAATGGCAAGTAATTGCCATAAACAATATCTTTCCGGCAGTTTCACTTAATAACGAAAAAGCCTATGGCACGCAAGAAGTAATAATTGAGTCCCGTAGCCATTCCAAAGAATTAGCTAACTTGGAAAAGCAAGAAATTGAACAAGTCTTACGTATGTATGCTAAACGAACCAAGGCCATATCAAAAAATGAAAAAATTGATTATATCCTCTGCTTTAAAAACCAAGGCTCAAAAGCCGGGGCCTCAATCGTACACGCCCATTCGCAGGTTTTTGCCAGCCATACTCTGCCGCCGGACGTACACGAAGAATTGGGCATGGCCCAATCCTATCAAGTCAAACATAAAATCTGCCCTTATTGCGATATAATAAAAAAAGAAATGAAAAACGAAAGAAAAATTTATGAAGACAAATACATAGCCGCCTTTGCCCCATATGCCAGCGAATACCATTACGAGGCCTGGATATTCCCCAAACGCCATCTTGACAACATTACCCAGTTTAATGATAATGAATTTGGCTCCTTTTCACGGGTTTACAAACTAATCTTGGAAAAACTCCAAGCCCTAGACCTTTCTTTTAACTGTTTTCTGCACCAGGCAGTGTCCTGGCGCGACCAGCATTTTTACATGAAAATCCAGCCCCGCGGCAGTGTCTGGGCCGGCATCGAACTTGGCTCCGGCCTGGTAATAAATTCCGTCCCACCCGAACAAGCCGCGAAATACTACCGCGAATAAAAAATTCATTTTGTTAAATGTTAATTGTTAAAAAATGCCTATTCCGCAATTAAAACAAAATAAAAATAATCAGTCTTGGCGTAATAACAAGAAAAAATACTACGTAACCAGGAACAATAAGAAAAAAAGTACGCTTAATTTAAAGAATAAAAAAAGCAAGACTGATTATAGATTTAAAGGCCAAAAGAAGAAAAAAATCGGGGAAATAAAAAAGAAATTGGCTTATACGGCCGGTATTATTATACTAGCTGGTATTTTAGTTGGTCTGATATTTTACGCCTGGCTACTTCGGGATATTGCCGATATTTCCAAATTAACCGACAGACAGCTGGTTGAAAGCACAAAAATTTTCGACCGCACCGGCGAAGAACTGCTTTACGAAATACACGGAGATATTAAAAGAACTGAAGTAAAGCTAAACGAAATTCCGGATTACATAAAATGGGCTACGATTGCCATGGAAGATAAAAATTTCTATAAACACAAAGGCATAAGCTTATGGGCGATATTCAGGGGCGTTGTTGTCGAAACAATCAGAAGCGGCCGCGCCCAAGGCGGCTCGACCCTTACCCAGCAATTCGTAAAAAACGCAATCTTAACGCCGGAACGAAAAATTGTCAGAAAATTTAAAGAATGGATATTGTCATACCGCATTGAAAAACAATTCACTAAAGACGAAATTCTGGAAATGTATTTAAACGAAATTCCTTACGGTTCTACTTCTTACGGCGTAGAAGCAGCTAGTGAGCGTTATTTTGGAAAAAATATCCAGGACATCAGCCTGGCCGAAGCGGCCCTGCTAGCCGCCCTACCCCAAGCGCCCAGCCGTTATTCGCCTTACGGCCCGAACCGCGACTTGCTTATCGGCCGCCAGCAATACATCCTTGATCTAATGGTTGAACAAGACTACATAACCCAGGAAGACGCGGATGTTGCCAAGGCTTACGAGTTTGAATTTAAGCCGCCCGAAACCAACATAAAAGCGCCTCATTTTGTAATGTACGTAAAAGAAATTTTATCCGAAAAATACGGAGAAAAAATGATTGAACAAGGCGGATTAAAAATATATACTACCTTGGATTTATATAAACAAGAAATTGCCGAAGAAGTAATTAGAGAGCAGGCGGAAAAAAATGAAAAAAATTACGAAGCCACTAACGCCGCCCTGGTTTCTATTGACCCGAAAACCGGACAAATATTAGCCATGGTCGGATCCCGCGATTATTTTGACGATGAAATAGACGGCCAGGTTAATATTACGACCAGCAAGCGCCAGCCCGGTTCATCTTTAAAACCGGTTGTGTACGCGACCGCGTTTATGAAAGGCTATACGCCGGACACGATCCTTTATGACGTAGTTACCAATTTTTCCAACAACGAAACCGAACCTTATGAGCCGCATAATTACGACGACCAGGAACACGGGCCGGTTACCGTCCGCAAGGCTTTGGCTGGCTCCTTAAATATTCCGGCGGTAAAAGCTATTTATCTGGCCGGCGTTGACAGCGTCCTGGATGTTACCGGGGCACTGGGCTACACTACCTTAAACGACCGAGATCGCTTCGGCCTGTCGTTAGTGCTGGGCGGCGGTGAGGTAAAATTACTGGAGCATACCAACGCCTACGGCGCTTTTGCCCGCGAAGGCATCCTATATCCGATATCAGCTATCCTAAAAATTGAGGACAAGGAAGGAAAACTGCTGGAAGAATTCAAGGCAGAGGAAAAAAAGGCGCTTGACCCGAAAATAGCCCGCCTAATAAATAATATTTTATCGGACAACGGAGCCCGAGCCTATGCTTTTGGCGCCAGTAACTGGCTTACCTTGGGTTCCCGCCCGGTAGCGGCTAAAACCGGGACAACGAACGACTATCGCGATGCCTGGACTATCGGCTACACCCCTTCAATCGTTACCGGCGTCTGGGT
>Ga0164313_10003780_pt1 | contig 13475 bp, 6 predicted proteins | sample GuaBasSedimGuay4_FD_113735 | JGI IMG/M metagenome (GOLD analysis project Ga0164313, IMG submission 113735) | Subseafloor sediment microbial communities from Guaymas Basin, Gulf of California, Mexico - Guay4, Core 4569-4, 0-3 cm | ecosystem: Environmental > Aquatic > Marine > Hydrothermal vents >... | reverse complement strand
TATTTTAAATTATACAGGAATTTAATTCGTCTGAAGAAAGCTGATAGCTACTCTTATGCTAAATATTGGCAACCAATAGATAATCTTGTAGGAGATGCTAAAAAGGTCTATATTTCTTTAGATGGTGTATATAATCAGATAAGTATTAATTCGCTGCAGGTTTCTGAGAACCAATATTTGCTTGATAAACGCTCATATGTTATTGTCTCAAGCCTTCGAGACCTTAAATCAGGGAGCAATACCGGAAGCGCTCAGAAAAAAAGTGCTGCCCTGTTTGGCAATCCTAAATATGGCTCGTCTTCAATTGATCCTTTGCCCGGAACAGGTAAAGAAGTAGTAGCAGTTAAAGCAATATTGGATAAATCCGGGTATGGATCAATGATGAAAACAGGGGAAAATGCTTCAGAGACTACCATAAAGTCGATTAAAGATAAAGGGCTAGTTCATATTGCTACCCATGGTTTTTTTGTAGCGGATCCCAAAGGAGATCAAACTTCAGTGTTTAGCATTCCTCTATACAATATAAATGAGAACATATTGCTGCGATCAGGTTTACTAATGGCAGGTGCCGGGAATAAGGAAAATGGAGAAAATTCACTTACAGCTGCTGATAATGGTATTCTTACCAGTTATGAGGTTTTAAATATGAATCTTGATAACACAGATTTGGTGGTACTTAGTGCGTGTGAAACGGGACTAGGAGATGTAATGGCTGGGGAAGGAGTATTTGGACTTCAGCGTGCCTTTATGGTCGCTGGTGCTTCTAATGTTATAATGAGCTTATGGAAAGTGGATGATGAGGCCACACAGAAATTAATGGTATTGTTTTATAAAAACTGGTTGCAATCCGGTGATATGGAGAATGCCTTTGCCAAAGCCCAAAAAGAAGTAAAAGAGCTTTATAAACACCCGTATTATTGGGGTTCTTTTGTTCTTCTTAGGAATTAATTGTTTGTGATTTTGAATTTTAAGGGTATATTAGGAAATTACTTTTTTAACCTAACCTCTTTGCTTGCTAAAGGCCGACTACGTGTTGGCCTTTATTTTTAGATTAAAAAAAATAATTCGTATCTTAAATCGAGATTTCGACAACAACCTAAGCAATTAATAAATATGTTACGATTTGGGGTTATATTGATGCTGATAATCAGTACTTTATCACCAAAGAGCTATTCGCAAGAGTGGTTGTCTGCATATAATAAATCTCTCGATTATTATAATAATGATCAGTTTGAGGATGCCTTATCATCATGCAAAGACGCATTTATTCGCTATAAACGAGAAGCTAATACCGATCATGCCAATTATCGGGCAATACTGCGTCAGCTATCAGTAATTTGCTATGGACTCGATCAATTGAATGATGGTCAGAAGTACGCCGAGCAGGAGGTTGAAAGTTGGCGGAGCGCATCTAAGGTAAATGAGGGCAGCTATATAGATGCGCTAGATAACCTGGGGCTCATCTATTCGGCATTGGGAAAATATGAAGAAGCAATATCAGTTCAGTCAGAAAGTTATAGTTCAGCAAAGCTTAATCCGGATAAAACGGATATTGAAAAAGCTGTAATTGAGGGTCATTTAGCTGAAGTATTATTTGCTGCAGGAAAGCTTAAAGAGAGTGAAGCACATTTTATTTCTTGTTTAATGGTGCTTGATGAGGTGGAAGATATTCCGGGAGACTATATAAGTTTCTGTTACTCATACGGCAGTTTATGTGTTGAGCAAGAAAGCTACGATGATGCGATCAAATACTTATCTATGCTCTTTCAATGGTATGAGGAAACAGAACAAGATCTTTTAATCATTAATGCTAATATGGCTTTAGGCACTGCTTATACTCAAGCCGGCGATTTGGCAAAAGGGGAACATTGCTTTCTGCTGGCAAAGACAGCTTTTGAAAATGATGAAAATGCCGGCTCACGGGACCTAATTGAGGTAACAAAACTTTTAGCCTTAAACCTTGAACAGCAAGGCAAACATGATAGCGCCCAGGAGTTATTAGCCAGTATTAATAATACTGTTTTAGCAGAAGGTGGAGCTAGCGAAGAACAAGCATATTTCTTAAATAGCCAGGCCACAGTATTACTAAATAGTGGCAAAATCAATGAGTCCATACATCTGTATGACCAGGCACTTGCGATGCTGGACTCATTGCAGCTTACAAGATCTGAGGCTTATGCAGCAATAGGATTAAATGCAGCAAAAGCAAACAATCAAGCCATGAATCTTATCATCGCTGCTGAATTAGCAGAGAATGTAAGATCATATCAAGAAAAGGAATCGATCTATTATTATTTATTAACAGCTGAATTAGCTTCAGTTCTACATAAGCAAGGAGACTATGATGCCGCTAATAAAGAATATGAAATAATCCTTAATGCAGACAATAATGGATGGCCAGCTAGAGATAAAGGCCGGCTAATGAATAAAACAGCTTCCTTTTATCAGATGCAGGGGAAATATGAAATATCAAATAAACTTTATAATGAAGCTCTCGCAGTAGTTTCTCCTGAAAAATATCAGGCCCTATATCAATCGTTAATGTTTAATTACATTACCCTGTTACAAGCTCAGGGTAATCTATCTGAGGCCCAGAAGCTTCTGGATGATTTGCGAGTTTCCATAGGTTCAGACAATCCCCAGATATACCTTGGTATCCTACGTAATATTGGCAGTCTGGCTCAATCAAAAGGAGACTACGCCACAGCTAATTCAAGATACAAGGAAGCTTTATCTATTGCTAAAGACTTATCGGGAGAGAATAGTACACAATATGCTGATATACTATTACGAATTGCTACGCTGGAAAAAGACTTGGGTAATTATCAGACTGCTGAACCTATGTTTATTCAGGTTAGTGAAATTGTTGCTCAAGCAGATGGGAAAGGCCATCCAAATTATGCCAGTGTAGTTAATAATATGGGTATTCTATTTCAACAAATGGGCAACTATGATAAAGCAGAAACTAATTTTTTAGAGGCCATTACTATCTACAAGTCTGCCTTTGGTGAAGATAGTCCGGATTATGTACTTACTTTAGAAAACCTGGCCACCCTTTATGAGTTAATTGGCGATGAAGACAAAGCTCTGGATATTCTTGCTTCAACATTAGAATCTAATAAAAAGATCTACGGCGAAACCAACCCAAATTATGCTATCTCCTCGCATAATTATGCTTCATTATTACAGAAGACTGATCGTAAAGATGAAGCATTTAACATGCTGATTAAGGTTCTTGAGCTACAAGAACAATCAGCTGGCAGGTTGCAACCTAGCTATGCTAATAGCCTGCATAATTTAGCAATTCTTGCTCAAGAGCAGGAAAACTACCAGTTGGCAGATAGTTTGATCAATGAGGTATTAGTCATCAGAGGGCATTTGTTTGATGTAAGTCATCCCTCATATACCAGTGCCCTATTTGGTAAGGCTGTGCTATTACAGGTTATCAATAAATACGATGATGCCTGGGATATTTATAATCAAGTAATTGATCAGTATCTGGGTCAGATAGACAAATATTTTCCATCATTAAGCGAAAAAGAGAAGAACGCTTTCTATGCCACAGTTACACCTGTAATTAATAGGTACAAAGAGTTCTGTGTGGAGTATTATACCAATTATAAGGCTTCGCCGGAAGTGCTAAATAGGCTTTATGACGTACAACTTGCGACCAAAGCCCTTCTTCTAAATGCAGTTAATAAAACTCGCAATAGAATAATGAACAGTGGCGATGAGCAACTTATCAATGAGTTTAATCAATGGACGGGTATTAAAAAGCAATTAGTGAACTATTATAATTATAGTAAAGAGCAAATTGCTGCTGAAGGAATTGATATTTTGTTATTAGAAGAAGAAGCCAACAACATTGAAAAATCCTTATCAAAATCTTCGGAATTATTCGCTGGAGAATTTGATAAACAGAATCCAACCTGGCAGAAAGTAGTTACTCATTTAGAATCTGATGAGGCGGCTATTGAGTTGATAAGAATCCAGCGAAATGGCATAGAAGACTCAGTTACATATGTAGCATTAGGGTTACTTCCTAATGCTGTACAACCGGAGTTAGTAATATTGCCCTATGGTAATCTAATGGAAGGTAAGTACTATAATTATTATAAGAATACCGTAAAATATGAAATAAAGGACAACCTCTCTTTCGACGTTTACTGGCAACGGATTGACAAAATGGTGAAAGGAGTAAGAACAATTTATATATCAGCCGATGGTGTATATAATAAGATCAACATAAACACAATTTATGATCAAAAAGCTAACCAATATGTAATTGAAGATTACTTTGTGAAGTACCTTAGTAGTACCAGAGACTTGTTACAAACTTTGGCTGTGAAACCAGTTATGTCTCAGCAATCTATCTTATGTCTGGGAGATCCTGCTTATGACCTGAATGGTAAACCGGGTTCGCCGGCCTTGCTCGATGATCGCCAGCGATCTCAGTTGAGCATGAACCAAATTAGCCCACTACCGGGTACTAAAAAGGAGATTTCATATATCGATAGTCTGCTTAAAGCAAATAATTGGCAGGTTAACAGCTATTTAGGCAGTCAGGCAATGGAAGAGCAACTCAAGGGTGAAGGAAGCCCTAAAGTAATTCACCTGGCTACCCATGGCTTTTTCATGAAGGATTTGGGTAGTAAATCTCTTGAAAAACAAGCTGGAAGAAATGAGTATGAAAAGAACCCACTCTTCAGATCAGGATTATTATTTGCCGGAGCGTCCAATAATTTAGAAAATACTGAGAATGATGGAATCCTGACTGCTTATGAAGCAATGAACCTTCATTTGGATAATACAGAACTAGTCGTTCTTTCGGCATGCGAAACTGCTCTTGGAGATGTTAAGAATGGCGAGGGAGTGTATGGATTGCAAAGAGCGCTTCAGGTAGCAGGGGCACAAACCCTTATTATGAGTTTATGGAAAGTTAATGATGAAGCTACCATGGAATTAATGAGTATGTTCTATACCAATTGGGTTGGAGGTGATGATATTTACGTATCAATGCAAAAAGCACAAAAAGAAATGCTTAATGAGGGTAGAGCACCTTATTATTGGGGCGCGTTTATTATGATAGGAGGATGACAAGGTTTCGAGGTACTATACTATCAATAATATGCTTACTAGCGGGGATAGGTCTTAAGGCTCAGGATAGCCTTATGAATCAGGTGCCTGCGATTGGCCTTAATACTGAAGAATTTGTTGAATATGCTCCTACCATCAGTGCAGATGGTAAAACCATGATATTTCAATCGAACAGGCTTGAAGGTGGCGGCTATAAATTGTTTGAATCAGCTCTTGAAAGTGATGGTAGCTGGTCGACGCCAAGGGAATTATCAAGAATAAACAATTTTGGATCATCAAATGACCTTATAGGTGGTCCCACTTTAAGTTTTGATGGCAATTTCATGATCTTCTTTGCTTCTTTCGATGGCGGACAGGGTCGTGAAGATATCTATTATTCAATTCGTGGTACTGATGGATGGGGAGATCCTGTTAATGCCGGAACACCAATTAATACTGCCGGATATGAAGCATTTCCCTCATTATCTGCGGATGGAAAAACACTATATTTTGTTAAAGAGCGACCTGTAGATCAGATTGATAATAAAACTATCAGAAAATCATTAAATCTTGCCTATGCTATTTATGCCTCCAAACGAAACATTGATGGTTCGTGGGGAGAACCTAAAATGCTTCCATTACCGGTGAACCTTTACTCATCAAGGGCACCCAGGATTATGGCTGATAACAAAACATTAATATTTTCAGGCATAAGATCTGCTGAAAAAATGGATTATGATTTGTTTCAAACTCAACAAAACATACTCGGCAATTGGTCTTTCCCACAGTCTCTTGACTATGTAAACACTTCTCAGAGCGATCAATTTTCATGTATTTCTGCTTCAGGCGACCTGATGTATTTTGTCTATGCCGGATCTGATATTTATTCAGTTGAGATTCCAGAAAATATGAGACAGTTTGTAAATAATATAGTTTCAGGCAAGGTAATAAATGAAGATAGTGAGCAAGGCATTGCTGCAACAATTGTAGTAACCGATGCTCTAACTACAGATGAAGTTATGACCCTCCGCAGTAATCCTGCTGATGGGCATTATGCTCTTGTTTTGTCTGCCGGAAGAAGCTATAATATTGAGTTTAAAGCACCGGGTTATTCAAGTTTTACCAAATCTTATGATTTACGAAAAGAGTATGAGTATAAGGAGATAAAAGCCGATATAACATTGTTCCCAAGTGCTAAACTGACAATAAATGTTAGTGATATTGAGCTGTTTGAGTCAATAGAGGCTAATGTACTGTTTAAAGAGCAGGGAAGTTCTGAGATAATTAGAGAGTCAAAGACAAATCCTGAAGATGGCAGAATAACCCTTGACATGCGACTTGATAAAAAATATGAGGTGTTTGTAAGCGCTAAAAATTTTAAAGGAGCTTCGTTCCCATTTGATTTATCGGGTCTGGTTATGTATCGAAATTATGAGCGTGACATTGAGTTAAGACCTGAAAAAGTCAAGGTTTTTATTAACGTAGCTGACCTTAAAAATAACTCTAAAGTAAAGTCAAGGATATTAATTAGAAATAAATCCAGGGGAGAAGTAATTGAAGTAAGTGGCAATGAATATGTAACCTTACGAGCTGGTGATCGCTATGAAATTGAAGCAACCAGTGATCAGGGTTATGCATATAACTCAACTACCCTTGACCTTACAAATGTTGATTCCGGTACAGAGATAGCAACAGCAGATGTTTCTATGAGCTTAATGAAGCTGGAGAAAGATGCTAAACTGGAATTGAAAGAAATTCTTTTTGAATCTAACTCTGTTCAACTTTCAGATATTTCATTCATCGAATTACAACGGGTTGTTAAGCTCATGGATGAAAACCCTAAGCTTAAGGTTGAAATTTCGGCCCATACCGATGATGTTGGTTCGGATTCGTATAACCTGTCTTTATCAGACAGAAGGGCTCAGAGTGTGGTTGACTATTTAATAGATAATCAGGTTTCCGATGAAAGATTTGTAGCCAAAGGATATGGTGAATCGATGGCCCTTGTTCCTAATGAAAGTGAAGAGAATAGATCAAAGAATAGAAGAGTAGAACTAAAAGTATTATCTGCAAAATGAGGACAAAAGTAATTTTCACTGCACTTATAATGCTTAGTACTATGAGCCTTTTTGCTCAGAAGTATAAAGATATTTTTCCGCAAATAATAAGTGCGAATAGTGATAATTCTTTTGAAATTCTTAACAGTTTTCTGCACAATAATCTTGACCATCCCAATGCTAATTTAAGAGTTGCTTTAATCTATGCCGAACGGTATAAATCTACCGATGCTTTAAGAGAATATGAAAAAGCTATTGCCCTGGCTGAACAGGCTAAAATCAAACTTTTTAAAGCAAAACTTGTCTTAACAGAAAAAGAAGTCAAGAAGAATGAAGAATATTACTTCGGCCTGGCAAATGAAGGTGGTGCTCCGGTCTATTCGGAATTAACAAATTTAATTAACAGGGAAGAGCAACAGGTTGCTGAATTTTTGCAGAAGGCACCGGTTATCTTTAGCCAATTCACCAATAGTGTTGAAAAATATGATCAAGCTGTTAAAACCTTTGCCGGTATTGTTGGCTCTTATGCTAGTTTGAAAGAGCTTTATATGCTTTATAATGATAGCCTTAAGCAGCAGTTAACATCTCTCAAACGTGACTATGATTCAACAAAGGTGTATTTTGATAACTACCTCAAGTTAAGAAATGAGTTTAAGCTAAATGCTATCTCTCAGACTTATTCAGAAAATACCATAAACGTTTATCGTTTGGATGGCCTTGTTACCCAGATAAACTTTCTTCAGCCCAAAATAACATTATGGAACTACTCTTCCTGGGCTGATTCGGTTAATTTGGTAATTAGTGAAACAATCGATGGCTTACGAAAAGACCTTTATGATAATGAGAAGAAACTAAGAATTGGGGTAGAGGAAGCGAGTAAGACAAATAAACCAGATTCATTTAATGTTATTTATGCCGATAAAGCCTTAGTTTTTAACTTGTTAAAGTATGATTACAAAAATGCAATAGTGCCTTTATTGCGGTATTATGAATTCAAGCAGCAGTTTATAATTGATCAAAAACGGCAATCTTATTTTGATACAGCTTCGATATCAACGGACAGAAGACTCGCATATTATAGTGATATGATGTACGATTCCAAGCTTGGAGATAGTATAATAACTCAATTTGAATCCAGGTTTAATCCACAACAGCTATTAAGACATAAGGTATTTGTTGATGAGGTTTTTGGTAATGCAGAATCCATGAATGATTATATGGTTGCTCAGAAAGAAGAAAACAATAAAGTTTTTATTAATCAGGTAACAAATATTAAAAATGAAATATTGTCTGCGGATGCTCAGGATTCCATAGCCGGTATAATAAAATATAAACGGATTTCAATTCCTGCCTATAAAATTGATGAAGAGATAAGTCAATTGCCTAATGCTCAAATAAAGACGCAATACTTGCTTCCTTCGGCAGATGAAAGCCTTTATGTAGCTGGCCTGCAAATAACAGATAAGAAAATCCTAAATCAGGAGATAGCGGTAGCGAAATTATCGCCAGCATTGAAACCGCTTTGGGTCAAAAACCTTGATCTGGAAATTGACAGTGCCGGTGTAGATGCCAACCATTGGCTGGGGGACGTGATATTAACTTCAGAGGGCGTTGCTTTTGTAATACGTTCCGTGGCCTTAGATAGCAGCAAAGTAATGAATACTTTAATTCATCTCACCGAAGGTGGACAGATAAAATTTGCTAAAAGATTAGATACGGAATTATATCCAAGAGAGATCAATTTTATTGAAGCAAACAATATGTTTGTGATTACTTTTTTTGGAGAAGAAAAGTTAATGGATACTCAAAAGAGCTCAGATTTATCTGTGCTTACGATAAATGGACTTGGTCAGGATATTTGGCAATATGACTATAGCTTTAAGGGTGATTATGTAAATATGATTAACACCAATAATGGTTTTCTCATAGGAGGAAATTATTCTGTAATTAAAAACAAAGCCGGACGAACGTTTACAAAGTCATCAGGTAAAAATGCTTATGTTTTATCTCTTTCTTCAAAAGGGGCATTAATTGATATTAAATGTCTGGCCTCAGATTCGGACTATCATATTAATAATCTTTATAAGGTTAATGAGAACAACATCAACCTTCTAGGTACAAAAGGTGAGCAAATAATAATTAATGCCAACCTTCTGGAAATTTACAGTTCGGTCACGATGAAATAGACAATTAACCCTGACAATTGTGAAAAATAGTATACTAAATTTTGGGAATTATGTGAATTGAATAGATTATCCCCAAAATATATAACATATTGAGTTACAGTGTTTTTACAATTCGTGAGCATTTGGCGGAAAATTCATATGAATTTTCCAGGTTAATAACTTTATCCGAGTCTTTTTTGTAGCTTTGATCTCATTCTAAAACTATGTTAATCTGGGTCGCCATTATTTCTTTAATTATCATTGGTTTGGCTTTATTGGTCATTGAATTGATCTTTATTCCCGGAACTACATTTGTTGGAATTATTGGCCTTTTATGTGTCATTTCCGGCTTGGTTTTAACCTTTAACCATTTCGGAAATTCTATTGGATGGATGGCTACAAGTGGCACTATTGTCTTTTCTATAGCAGTGATAATTTATGCATTTAGAGCGGGTGCGTGGAATAAATTTGCTCTAAAGGGAGCCATTGATAGCAAGGTTAACCAGGACAAGCCAATTGAGTTAGAAATTGGCGATGAGGGAATTGCTCGATCTGCTTTACGCCCAATGGGTAAAGGTGAGTTTAATAATATTGAATTTGAGGTAAGATCACTTGGTGAACTTGTAGAATCAGATTCTAAGATCAAAGTAATTAAAATTAAAAATAGAAAAATATTTGTTGAACCAATAAATTTATAATTGTGGATATGTCATCAGGAATACCATTGTTAGTGCTCATTTTCGGTGCGCTGATATTATTAATCATCTTCTTTTACTTTGTACCAATTAGTCTCTGGATAACAGCCATATTTTCGGGTGTTAAGGTAGGACTCTTTGAATTAATGTTTATGAGGATTCGTAAAGTGCCTCCCGGCTTGATTGTAAGAGAATTGATTACTGCAACTAAGGCAGGGCTTCCCCTAACTGCAGCCGACCTGGAAACGCACTATCTGGCGGGCGGTAGTGTGCCTAATGTTATTAAAGCCTTAATATCTGCCGATAAAGCTAATATTGACTTGGATTTTAAGCAGGCTACGGCTATTGATCTGGCTGGTAGAAACGTGTTTGAAGCAGTACAGTTTTCTGTAAACCCTAAGGTTATTACTACACCTAAAGTAGCTGCTGTTGCAGCCGATGGTATCCAGCTTATGGCGATAGCAAGAGTTACTGTTAGGGCTAATATTAGTCAACTGGTTGGAGGTGCCGGTGAAGATACCATTATTGCCAGAGTAGGTGAAGGTATTGTAACCTCTATTGGTTCAGCATCTTCGCATAAGGATGTACTCGAAAATCCAGATAAAATATCGAAAGTGGTACTGTCTCGTGGACTTGATGCCGGAACAGCATTTACAATACTATCTATTGATATTGCCGATGTCGATGTAGGAGTAAATATTGGCGCAGTGCTACAGACTGACCAGGCAATGGCAGACCTTAAAGTTGCTGAAGCAAAAGCTGAAGGAAGGCGTGCTATGGCTGTTGCCCATGAACAGGAAATGAAAGCGAGAGCGCAAGAAGCCAGAGCTACGGTTATTCTAGCTGAAGCCGAAATACCAAAAGCTATTGCCGAATCATTTAGATCAGGGAACTTGGGCATTATGGATTATTATAAAATGCGTAATATAGAAGCAGATACTACTATGCGAGGATCTATAGCCGACTCCGCAAAACCAAAAGGAGGGACTAAGAAGAAGAAGGAATAAATATAACTTTAACTAGTTGCTTTCAGAATGGACTTTCCTTAGGAGAGTCCATTCGTTTTTATGAGCCACTTTAGTTATTAATGTTCTGCCTGATCTATTATAATCTATATATTCATAAATAAGAGGCATTTCACTTACGCCTGCACTATTTATTGTGCCGTATTTGCCATTTTTCTTAACAATAAAAAGGTTATCACTAACCTGTTTGAACTTAGTGTATTTAACCGGAATTGAAACAGAGCCATTGTCATTTAGTATTCCCCATTTATTCGTTTTCTGTACTTTAAACTTGCCATTGCTCAGGCGCTCAATTTTATTATAGTTTACAGGAATTGTTTTATTGCCCTTACTATTCACAATGCCAAGCAAATCCCCTTGCTTAACAATACAGGTGCTGTTACTAAAACTACCTACAGAGTCATAATGAGGTTGAACAATCAATTGTTCATCTAGATTAATGAATCCCCATTTTTTATTAATTTTTATGGCTGCCATTCTTTCGTGAAATGGTCTTACCGCCTCATACCTGTTGGCAATAATTATTCTCCCTTGCTGATCCTTGAATCCGAATTTGTCGTTTGCTTTAAAAATGATAAGCCCTGATCCGCCGGCCATCTTACTATCAAAAATTTGATCTGCTGATTTAAATGTACCTGACCATGAAATATTTCTTACGAATGAACCGGTGGAGTCTGTTTCAGTAAAACCATTGTTATTCATCTCCAGAAGGTTCCCTGTAAAATATATTAGGTCTCCACTAAATGATTTAACCTGATATTGGCCATTTATTTCACCTAACAACCTGTTGTTACCATAACTTATAATTTTCAATTTATTTGGTGGTACAACCCATTTCCCCTCTCTGTTGATTATGCCATCTTCACCAAAAAAAGTAACAACTGATAAATCATCCTTGAAAGGCGTAACCTTATCGTAGATTGGTGAAATAATCTCTTTGCCATAGCGATCAAGAAAGCCCCATTTGCCCTTTCTCTTTATACCTATTCTTCCTTGCGTAATAAATTGAATGGAATCGTATTTATGTATTGCTCTTTTAAACCCGTAACCATCAAATATTGCCCAATTATTTTCTTCAGCATTGCTCCTGGCATAAATAAACTCGCTATCACTAATAATCTTATGATATTTAACAGGAATAATCACTTTGCCATAATTGTTTATAGCACCCCACTTATTATCATTGGCAACCAATGCTAAAGATTTACTGATTTGCCTAATACTATCGTAAGCCTCTGAAAGGTTGGTGTTTTCTTCATTGATTATCCAACTCTTTTCCTTTGTACTAACAATAAGGTTAATATCCCATTCTATAATATTTTCAAAATTATAGGTAAGCGTATCATAGCTTCTGTAGATATTCCATGTTGGCAATTTTCTGATTAATATTTCATCTCCAATAATTTTAATATCAGCATATTTTATCGACTCTGCTTTTCTGTTGCTCACATTTAAAATTCCCGCTTTGCCATTCACAAAGTATTTAGCATGGCTTGTACTAAGCATTGACAGGCTATCTGATTTGATATGGAAAATTTTCTCACCCAATGAATTAAACAAAATAATGTTTTCATCTTGTCTTGAGGCAATATATAGATTGTTTAATACCTCAGCACTTTCATAGATAGGCTCAATAAGTATTGCTCCGTCTATAGAACATATACCGTAGCTAATTAGATTTTTCTCTTGCAGACCTACAATTACAAATGGGTTGGCAATTGTTAGTTTTCTAAACGTTATAGGCAAGATAACTTGTCCCTTATCATCAATTATGCCCCATAACCCTTGATTTGTCGATTTATTAAATCGTTGGGCAGCGTATCTTGATTGGTTAATTGTATATAGACTATCATAGACGGCAGGCGTAATCGGCTTATTGGGAGCTTTTTGCAAGCCCATTCTGCCATTTTCAAAATAAAAATGGGTATTACTTGACGATGACACCAGCTCTGGTGAATCACCACTTGGTTGAGCAAGTGAAACTCGCACAACGAAGGATAGTAAAAATATAATGGTTATCCTCATATTTCTGCAAAGGTAGCACCTCAATTAGCTAAATAGCTTGTTTTTTCATGCTTAATCCCGAATTATTCTTAGTATAAATGAATAATGACGAAAATACTCAAAATGAGCATTTTGTCAGGATTAACCCAGACATTTGAAAATTATCAAATAGAATTTAGCGTGTTGACTCAACTTGTTGATTTTCAAATCGTCTGATTATGCAATGGTTTCTATTGCATAATTGTGGTTAATATGTAAGTTTATATTTTATTCATTTGTTCGTGAAAGAATTTTTCAACTCAATATTTGGTATTTCCGGTAAAGAAATTAAAGGACTAAGTCTGCTTATTTTAGTACTTGTTATTATTCTACTAACGCCCAGAATCATTAACTATTTTACTAGTTCGGATAGGACATATTTACTTGAAGATGCCAAAACACTGGATAGCCTGG
>Ga0164313_10003779_pt1 | contig 13479 bp, 12 predicted proteins | sample GuaBasSedimGuay4_FD_113735 | JGI IMG/M metagenome (GOLD analysis project Ga0164313, IMG submission 113735) | Subseafloor sediment microbial communities from Guaymas Basin, Gulf of California, Mexico - Guay4, Core 4569-4, 0-3 cm | ecosystem: Environmental > Aquatic > Marine > Hydrothermal vents... | reverse complement strand
TCCCAGAGGGTCGATCGCATTCCGGGCTTGAAATCTCCCGCCTTCATCCGCTTCCATGAGTTACGTACAAACCGTCTCCTCCAGCGCACGCTCATTTTACCAAATGTCCGCTCAGTTCTTCCAATCGGAGTATCATCAAATCGTTTGCGGGGATCGCCCAGTCCCCAAAAATATCTCAGTTCCTTCGCTCGTGGCATCTGTACTTGTGGCAACTTATCTAAAGCCACATGTAGCCATGATGAGCCTGTTTTTGTAGGGCCAAGGCAAATAAAATCAGGTTTCGCTCTTTTCTTCATACAATCTGATCAATTCTCATTATTGTTCCAAACATATTTGCTAATACTCAATCAAAATTGCTATCGTTGTTCTTCTTCAAATCGTATTCGGACAATGGTTTAATATGCATTTTGCCTGTCTTTCTTCTGCGTGCCAACGACATACGCAACGCGCGCATAAAATCCCGCTCAATCCCTCTCAAACCACGAGTCATGTTGGCATCGTGCAACCGGTACTGCAATGTAATATCCGGCAAGACGACATAGTTTATTTCATGCTCGCGCAAACGAAGCCACCACTCAATGTCCTCAGAAAATTGCAATGTCGCATCAAATGGGCCGATCGTGTCAAAAACCGAGCGATGCGTGAGCATACTTCCAAGATGGACATGCACCATGGTCTGCTCTTCTGATTCAAAATTGATCAATTTAGACTCACTTCCTTCGAGAAAAATGTACTGAATCCGACCTGCAACTACCTTTGTCTCCGGATTTTCTTTAAAATAATCCAGTTGCACTTTGAATTTATTTGCCGGGTATAAATCATCGGCATCAAGAAATGCAATATACTCCCCGGAAGCCTGTAAGAGGCCTGTATTTCTGGCCGCAGCAGGTCCGGCATTTGCCTGGTGAATGATTTTAACTGGAACTGATAGGCTTTCGACAAGCGCAATGCTATTATCTGTTGACCCATCATCAATAACAAGGATTTCAAGATTTTCATGTCCTTGTGCAACCACACTTCGGATGGCATCCAGGATGAATTTCTCCCCGTTGTAAACAGGAATGATTACGCTTATCCTTATGTCTTTCATATAGATGCAAGGAGTTTTCGGATGACCAATGGTGAAGCGTTAAAATCCGCTCCAAGGTTTAGATAATGCGCAGGAAGAGATTTTACCAAATGTGTAATTTTCTTTAAGGCATCAGAAGAGGCCCCTCTCAATAAGTATAACGTCGACGTCGTAAGCGCCTCCATGACTTCCTCAAATGATATCTCTGAAAGATACGTTTTTTCGCTTTTTACAATTCTGGGGACGAGGATATACGTGAGAGATGCACTTGCGATAATCTGATCATTAAATTTCTCATTGAGAAACACTTGTACTTTATCCTGATCTTCCTTTGTCCCTGTCATGGACTCGGATTTAAATTCCGGAAAATGCTTAAAGTCTTCTTCTGTGAGTTTAACCACATTGTAAAGCGAATGCACAATTTGCTGTTGTGTGTCAACAAGCACAAAATCGTCTCCGAGATATTGCATTCCACCCAGCAAACATTTAAGGGCAGTCGTTGATTTTCCAGATCCTCCTTTTGCTGTCAATAAAACTGCTTTGTTATCTATCCCCACCGCAGCGGCATGCAATGGTTGCAGTGCTGTATCTCTGTGCCACCAGTTTATCAGTGCTCTGAGCGGGAAGCTTCTCTCCCAATATGGCACTCTCGACATATCCAGCACCCAATGAATCGCCTGCCTGCGAGCACGGTGCAAAATTCTGAATGTCCCTGTGTAGGCATCATATTGCGCCGTCACCTCTGAGGAGTTGATGCCCTGAATATATCCTTGCGTATCGAGGTCGTCCCATGACCAAAACGGTCTGGGTAGCTGTATGCCACATGCACTTCCATCTACCGAATAAATTTGGAAATCGGCTTCTCTCCCGGCGTCCGACGTCAGATGAGCGATCGCTGGGAGCATAAATTCGGACAGGGCACGTCCATACACCGTATGCCTTACTTCATCGCTGCCTATTCTAAACTTACTGACACGCGAAGGAGCAATCTCACTTAGTATATTGAGACATAGATCGATAAATTCCGATGCTTGCGAGGCATCTTTCTTTTCGATGCTATCCTTCCTTACTCTCTTCAGCATCTGGCTGCGCTGGCCAACCGGTTTTTTCATCGACATCGTGAATTGGGTCAAGCAGGAGCAAATCCTGCATATCGGAATATGCCTCCACAACAGGAATCTCAAATTCACCACCAGCTTGAACTTCAATGGCGGCAACTTCAGGATTCTTGGCAGTATCGGTCTTTACCAAATTTTGATCAATTAATTCATGCAGGAAATCCTCCAACGCTTTAGCTTGTTCGGAAGTGAGGTCGAAGTGCTTCACATAAGCATTCATTAAAGCTTGTGCATTGCAATTACCCTCAATGTGCGTCCAAAGGCCAGCGGCTGTTCCCCTTAAACTGTAATAATTCCCGTTTACGAGGCTGACAAGAATATACTCGTCTTCAAATTTTTCACTTACAATATCAGGCTTATTTGGGGCCAGTTGTGTGTTTAAAGAGGTGCTCATATTTATTCTGAATTGGTGTTTATTGATTTCTTTCTCATTCTTGACAGGTGATCGCGTAGGATTGATGCATAATCTTTTAAATCATACTCCACAGATCTCGTCATATTGGTCAAATGAATCCGTCTTCTACATAAAATTTCATCGACAAAATAATGTGTGACATCCTCAGACATCGCACGGCTATACCATTCAATAAAATCGCCTGTCAATACTTTTGCATCAAATAGCCCCACTCTTTCAAAGACATCGCGCCGCACTATCATGGCTATTTTACTATAGCCTTTCAGTTCGGTCTGCCCCAGATGCACCATCTTCTTTTGCTGCTCGGTCATTTCAGGTGATAAAAAATTCTTCACTCCGCAAAAGCACATCTCAATATGATTCTTTTTGATGGCTTCCATTTGTGTCGCTGTCTTGACCGGATCCCACGTGTCATCTGCATCGATAAAAGCAATATACTCTGTGTCAGCAGCCTTTATACCCACATTCAATGTATCAGATATTCCTGTATGAGGCTTATTGATCACCTCGATTTTCTCAGCAAATTGCTCAAGGATTTTTAATGTATTGTCCTCAGATCCGTCATTTACAACGATGACCTTGCTTATTGCCCGTGTTTGATTCAAGACGGATTCAATGCACTCAACGATGTACTTTTCACCATTATATACCGGAATGATACATGTTACTTCTCCCATTACTGCTCATTTAATTTTCTACGTCGCATCATCGTTTCACGTATTGTTCTTAAAATCTCGGTACGTATCAAATCTGTATCACTCGATTGATTGAAATTATGCACCCTCCGCTTCACAAGTGGTTCCTGAATATCAAAGAAAGGGATCGCCTGATCGCGCAATCTGAAGAACATATCTACATCGCTCGTGATGGGCATCGACTCATCAAACAATTCAAAATGATTCAAGAACTCTCTGCGTACTATAAAAGCACTCGGGAGAGCTCCTTCTTTGGGTTCATCCAACCATTCTTGTTTGCACCATGCAGGGAGTGCCTCACCATCCTTGACAAAAAATTGCTGCTGGCATATCCCATACATGTGTTCGGCATTAGCTCGCATTGCGGCCACCTGCATCGATGTCTTACCCGGCTCCCACAAATCGTCCTGATCGATAAAGCAAATAAACTCGCCTGACGCTTGTTGTAGTCCGATATTCCGGGCCTTGGCCACTCCTCCGTTTGCAATATCTAGAAGGACATCAGGCTGGGCAGCTTTCACTATCCCAAGTGAACCATCTGTGGATCCGTCATTGATTACGATCAATTCCAAATTGCTGTAACTCTGTGTCCGAATGCTGTCAAGGGTCTCCTGTAAATACTGTTGACCATTGTAAACGGGAAGAATTACACTAACCAGGGGTGCTTTAGACGACATGCTTTTCTTTTACAAGCCCGAAAATAGCACTTTTAGGCTTCTGAATCAGATTATTAAGACTCGTGTATCACTGAGTTCCCGCTCCTCGTCAGGGCATCCAACGTCGAGAGAAAGCCTCCAATAAAATCGACCGCAAAATGCAGAATGATCACAGGCCATAGAGACCCTGTCATGACAAATATGACGCCAAACATGAATGTCAACAAGGCAATCTTGAGGATAGCGAGCCAGCCTTGATAGGCATGCAGAACTGCAAAAATCAAGGTCGACAAGACAATAGCAATCAACACTCCATATGACGATGAAGCAAACAAGGCCATTAAGTATGTGATAAGAAATCCCCGGAACACAATCTCTTCGCAAAATCCCGCGCTCAGTGAGACGATTGAGCCAAAATGCGCAAACTCTTTCCAATTCCTGGGAAGCAAAGCGGCTGCCGGATGGTCTTCCATTTCATTCCATGAAAGAAAGGTGTCGAACATATACAGTAGCAGAAAAAATGCTACGATCAGCATCCATTCCGGAAACCACTCACTGGATAAACTGCTCCACCCCATCTCGGACCATGGTCTGCCAGTTATCCACCAGAGCACGAGTATCACTACTGCCCCGAAGATGAGTACACCACTATTGAGCCAATACAACTTGATTTTCAAATCTGTCTGTTGTGGGATGGCGGAGACTTGCGGGCGCACACGAAATACGGCAAACATTGGCAAAACAAAAGCCAGTAGTCCAAAAATGATATGATCGGCCAGTGTCAGCGGGAGCATTTTCCTATGTCTGATTTAGCAACTTACGGCTACTCGTGCCCAAGAATGTGCTTCTTTTGCTCGTCAAATTCTGCACGAGTCAATTCTCCCTTTTCCATCAATTCACCCAAACTCTCGATTTGTTCAAGGATGTCGGGATTAAACTTTTGCAAATTTTCGATCAAATCTTCTTTGGGTTCCGGGAGCTGTTCTACAACCCGGTATCCGTTTTCAACAAAACTGTCAAAATCGTCTCTCTCCCGTAAATCTGAAAGTGCTTCATGATTCCCGATACGATCGTAATCTGAAAATCCGAACTCCACAGCTTTCGCCAGATTGTGATATGCGTCTTCTGGATTATGCAATATTGCCTGGCAACAAGCCATATTAAAATAGGCTGCCTTCTCACGTACATCCAACTCTATTGCACGCTTGAATGCCTCTATCGCATCGTAGTAGTTTTTTTGTTTATACAAACTTATCCCCTCAGAAAGTGCCGGATTTCTGGCTGGGGCAGCACGAACTGGAGCTGGTGCAGGTTGATGTCTGGGGCGATACCTGCTTCTTGTAGACGTCTTTTCCCTTTTTCTTGCGGCGATAGCTGCCTTTTTTTCTTTACGTCTGGATTTTCGTGTAGACCTACTCTCCTTCTCTCCCACTTTATTGTACTTGCGCTCAAACTCGGCCCTCGGCATGGCAAGCAAAAGGATAAAGTCCAGAAAGCCCAGTATTGGGAATATGGCGATAGGAGGAAAATCCGGACCTCCTTCGATCGTAATCATGAGAGCGATAAATGCAGATAGCAACCAAAAAAAGCCCCATTTGCGTTGCCCCAGGTAAAACCTGTGCACGCCCCACATCCCAAAGAAAAATGCGAGGGCAGTGGCGACGCCTTTGCGTTTATGTCCCTGCTCATCCGATTCGAGTTGGGCCTGATAATCATCTCTGATATGTTCAGGATAGGCATCGATTTCTTCATCTGAAGGAAACTCCATACCCTTACATGTAACGGCATAGATCTCAAAGTCCCGATGGATATTTCTCAGTTGAAAAAATCCCAGTGAAGCCGCCGTTAACCACCGGTGATTTTTGATATCATCAAATACTTTAGCAGATATGTAAACGCTACCGGGTAAACTCAGCTTCTCAATACGTGCGGCGATATTGAGTCCGTCACCATAGGCTCCTTCATCATCGTAGGATATGTCTCCGGTATGAATTCCGATGCGCAGCGGCACCTCTGGTTCCTTGCGAAACTCAATCTGCATATCGACAGCACACTCTACAGCCGCCGCAGCACTGTTGAAAATGCTCAAGGTACCATCCCCATAATATTGCAGTATGTTTCCATCATGCCGGGCGTGGGCTTCTTTAAACACCGTGCGGTGCTGCTTGCGTATGCGCCTCGCATATTCTTCATCCGCCTCCATCATAGCCGAATATCCAGTGATATCGGTAAACATGATTGCGGCAAGTTGTCTTTTGGCTGTCATTCGTACGTATTCCCAAGTTACACAAATGTAATGAACGTGTTGGATTATCTGTACGGGATGCCCTCCTTAGCCGGCTTGGCTTCGGAGGAGGATGCGGGATGCACGACAGCTAATTACTCCAGGTCTTGCTTCGTTAGACGAGCCTTGCCATATCCCGGATGAGTATTCCTGAGCGATTGAAGTAAATCAAGTCTGCTTTGCGCAGATCATTGAGCACGGAAGTCACTGTCTGCCGGGATGTGCCGGTAAAATTGGCAATGTCCTGCTGCGTGAGATTGTTTTTAAAAAATGTTTCGTAGCCAACTTTTCTTCCGCGGGTTTCGGCATTGAAGCGCAGGAAGTCAATAATACGTGCACGGGCATCCTTGAATATCAGTGATTCAAGACGCTTTTCAGTATTCGACAGGCGATTACCAATCATGGAAAGCACATTGAGGTTGAGTGCGTTACTTTTTCTCAATAAGTGTCTGAAGTTCTTTATTGCAATTCTATATGTCACAACCTCATTGCTCATCGTAAAGGCAAAGTTGTTGTAGTCATTGTCAGAATAGATTCCAATTTCACCAAAGACTGCCTCCGGGTGCAGAATTCTTTTGATCATCTCTCTTCCATCGACATGGGTTGTCCCAATTTTTACGGATCCCTTTGAAAGCAGATAGACATAATCCGCCGTATCTCCCTGCCTATAGACAAACTGGTACTTCGGAAACACCTTTACCTCCATCATTCCTTCGAGGATTTTAACCTCTGCGGGATCCATACCATCAAACAAGGTCACTCTACCAATCACAAAAGCCTTGTCAGTTACTTCTAATCCCCTGGTTTCAATCATGCTCATATCCGGCTTATTTTTACATATGACACAAACACGACGAATTACCCCTATGAAAATCTCATATTTCTTTTTGCAAAGCGACAATAAAAACGTGACAAACTTTGATCAGGACTGAGGATGTGGATCAGAATAACAGGGAGGGCTAGAATAAACCAATTTCGTAAATGGCCACATTGTAGGACGAAAAATTGCCAAGCCCGCCGTCAACATTTGAAAATACCTGAATTGGTTCGGCAAATGGATCCTGGGAATTTAGCAATTGGCGACTGAGAGACTCAAAGTAATTGTAGTACTCGGGAGAAATCGTGCGCACTTCAACCTGCACATTTCCCAATTCTTCAAAGAGGGCATCGATCGTAAAATCAACGAATGAAAAAACAAGCGGATTGGATTCTACTTCGGAAAGGGCTATGAGTATCCCTTGCTCCACATGTTTGATATAGCCGGATTCTTCAGGAAACTCTGGTTCGATCGTATACATAATTTCTTCGTATACCGGCACCCCGACCGCGCCACTCCTGATCGTGCTACGCTGTCTGAATATCAGGTGCAAGTACGCGTCTCCCTGATCACCAAAGTCGAGCTCAAGATTGTAATTCACGTTGCTTTTGAGCGGTGTCACTTCTGACGGTTTGACTTGAAAGTCTGTCACTTCAAATCTCAATAAGTTGAGTTGTTCAGGAATCCGGGTGATTGCTTCTACATCATCATAGCCGGGAGCGATTGCCTTGAATACATATTCGTTGCCAGGTCTGGGCTTGACCTGAAAAGGTGCATAAAATAAATCATTCTCTCTGTACAATAGAATATTGATTCCAAGTGTGATATCTCTCAACGTCACTTTGAGCCCATCTGGCACATCACCCTCTTCCACAGAAACCGGGGTGGTGCTACTGGTTACGCTCACGACAAACTGGCCATCTGCTGACACCTGGGCATTGATGACCAACTTGGGTTGGAAGTTTGAATAATCCAGCTCAATGGGCGAACTGCATTGCCAAAACCCAACGGCAACAAGACCAATAATGCATATGCGTAACAAACTCACCCTCATTTGCCTCGTAAAATACGCATTGTTATGTTGTTTCCTTTTCACAGTCTGATTTGATAGCTGAGTGAGGGAATAAACGGCAAAACAGAAAATTGTCGATTTTCAAATACCTGCGCCTCCGAATCACGTGTTAAGGTGACATAGAGCAAATTGCGCCTGCCATATGCATTGTACAGACTAAAATTGAGCGTGTGCTGAGCCTTTGGCCGATGCCATGTAGCGGATATCCCCAGGTCTAGGCGATGATATGCGGGCAGTCTGTACCCGTTCCGCTCACCGATTTCAAGGATGGCCAATGGCAGAAAGGCACCTGATCCCGGATACAGGAATTTACTTTCAGCAAGTGTGATCGGCGACCCGCTTCCATACGTCCAATTTGCAGTTGCCGTAATGATCTGATTAAAATGATAACTCCCCGTAGCTGAAACATTGTGCCTTCTGTCAAACTTAAAAGGAAAAGGGTTGCCAAAATTGAGCTTATCAAATTTCCTTTCAGACTTGGAAAGCGTATAGTTGACCGAAGCATCCCACTTTGAATAATGCACCTTGGCTTGCCACTCAGACCCATATGCCACACCTTCGCCCTGAACAACTTTGTTTTCCCAGTCAGCAGCATCTATAATTCCCGCCTCCACTGCGCCTTCTTTCAACAGAAAGCTTGCTCCCTCTTTATACTGTGTCAGGTGATGCATCCGCTTGTAATAGATCTGCCAGCCCAAACTCAAATGGCTCTCGGGGGACCACACCGCGCCTGTTGATATCTGCCCTGCCGTTTGTGGTTTGACCTTCTCGCTTGAAGGAACCCATAAATCAGTCGGGAGGCCTATCCCACTGCTTGTCAGAAGGTGGATATACTGAACCATACGGCTCGCAGCCACTTCCACACTAAGTTTATCAGAGACGCTGTATGTGAGTTTTAATCTTGGTTCAGGATTGAAATATGTCTTGCTGCCATTGCTAAATGCCGAAATCCTCAATCCACCATTCGCCCTCAGCTTTGAAGTGATTTGCATGTCATCTTCAATATACAGACCATACTCCCCTGCTTTCACAAACAGTCCGGCAAATAATGCATCGTCGATCGTACCCTCATCGACAACGAAGCCTTCAATCTCTGCCTGATCATCAAATGCGATACTCTTTGGCTTGAAGTAATGTCGGGTCATAGAAATACCAAATCTCAGCTTCGTCCTGGCACCAATCATGTGATCGACATCCCATTTGATGGCCAGATCTTCAATACGGCTCTTAAACTCGCGATGCACAAACCCTTCGATCGTATATCGCGGATCTGTAAGAACAGTCGCTTTGAAATCAATCACATCAAGTGACTGAAGCGAAAATTGGCTGGTCGTCAGCGTGAGATTCGAAAAAGTCCGTGCACCAAGTTCATGGTTCCACCGCAATATGCCTACTGAATTTCCCCACTCAAGCGATTTGTCAAATGTTTCAAACAGCCGCACTTCATCTGTAAATGTCTTTTGTTCCGTCACATCTTTATAGGTGTCCTTGCCGCGATAATAGCTCAGATATATTCTATCCCGTGACGATAACACGGCGTTTAATTTCACATTGACATCATTAAACGTGTAATTCGTAAACCCTTTTACTCCGTTTTTCTCCTTGTCATTGACTGACAGCTTGCGCAAAAAACTCTGGGGTACAAAGATGCGACCCGCAATGAGGAGGGTGACCTTGTCCTTAACAATCGGCCCTTCAATCAGGGCATTCGCGCTCAAAGTGCCTATCCCACCCGTAAATCCCCATTTCCGATAGCTCCCCTCCTTCGTATGCACATCCATCACAGACGAAAGACGACCTGCATATCTTGCCGGAAATGAACCAGTCGATAACTGTGCATCATTTATGATATAGGGATTAAATACAGACAAAACACCAATGGCATGGGTGGGATTGTAAATCGGCACACCATCCATGAGCACAAGATTCTGATCATTGTTGCCTCCCCGGATATTGATGCCTCCGATCCCATCGGTCCCCGTGGTCACACCCGGGAGTTGAACCGTGTATTGATGTAGATCAAATTCACCACCCAATCCCGCAGCACTTTCTATCCCGTCAGGGCGTATTTTTTCACCATCAAGCGAGACGACATGATAACGATCCTTTTTATCTGAATAAATGACCACCTCCTTGAGGGTAAGTGATTTCTGCATGCGGATATTGATTACATCCCCGGCAATTGAGACCTCAGTTGTGTCTGTAATGAATCCGAGATAAGACACGCGTAGATGCGCAGTCTTGCCGGGCACTTTCAGCGAAAAATAGCCAAACTCGTTTGTACTGGTCCCAATTCCAGACCCCGTTTCGAGTACATGTGCTGATGTCAGTCGCTCACCGGTTTCATCGTCCTCTACATACCCTCGGATAAAATATCGTGCTTCCTTACGGCGTGGGACGTAGAGTACAAATTGTCCATTTCTATCCTTAAATCCCATCCCTGTTTCGGAGAGCAGCCTGAGCAGGATTTCAGCGGTAGAGCCAGTAAATGAGAGAGTGACAGTTCTATCTCCAATCTGATCGGGAGAAAAAATGATATTTGTCTCACTCAGCAAGCTGAGTTTTGTAAGAGCATTCGATAGGTCCTCGTCTACAAAGTTGACATGCCAAACGTCGTTGTCCTGTGCTTGAACATGCATCAAAAATGACAATACAAGGCATATTGATATTATCACAGCCCGGTATGTCTTTAGTCCAGTCACCACTTTGTCCCCCTGTTTACAATTAAACAACGCCTGAAGGTAGGGGTTTATCACCCTTAAACTTAAAATTAGACCGCGTGAAGACCAATTTTGTTGCCCAGCTCGATCATATATTTGAAAGCTGCGTCGTATTCATTCTCCAATTCTCCGTCCAAAATCGCCTCCCTGATTGCTGCTTTTATATCCCCGACCTGTCTCGATGGGCGCAATCCGAAAGTCTCCATGATGATTTCACCAGTAATCGGAGGTTGCCAGTTTCGCATACGGTCTGTTTCCTCAACGGACTTGAGTTTTTCTTCCACGAGCTTATAATTAGCCCGGTATCTATTTACTCTGTTGGCATTCTTGGATGTGATATCCGCTCTGCACAACATCATGAGATCTTCGAGATCATCTCCGGCATCAAACAATAACCTTCGAATTGCCGAATCTGTGATATTCTCTTTTGTCAGACTGATCGGCCTGAGATGTAGCTGAACCAGTTTTTGAACGAATTTCATTTTGTGATCCAGAGGCAATCTCAACCTTCTGAACATTTGGGGAACCATCGCCGCACCCAGAGCGTCATGCCCATGAAACGTCCATCCAGTCCCTTTCTCAAATCGCTTGGTAGCAGGCTTTGCGATATCATGGAGTAGTGCAGCCCATCTCAACCACAAATCCTTTGACTCCAAAGCTAAATTATCGAGGACTTCCAGGGTATGATAAAAATTGTCTTTATGCCCTTGTCCATTTACAATATCCACGCCCTGGAGCCTTACGACCTCTGGCAAAATAAGCTCCAGCAACCCCGTATCGAACAATAGCTCGAATGCGATTGAAGGGCGCGATGTCACCAGCATTTTATTCAATTCATCGGTGATTCGCTCTTTCGAAACAATCTTGAGTCGATTGCGATACTCAGAAATACCCCGTAACGTCTGTTCCTCAATTACAAAATCCAGTTGTGCTGCAAACCTGATGGCTCTCAACATCCGGAGGGGATCATCTGAGAATGTTTTTCCCGGATCCAACGGTGTGCGTATGATCCGGTCTTCGAGATCTCTCAATCCATCAAACGGATCAATAAGCGTCCCGTAATTGGATGGATTCAAGCTGACTGCGAGCGCATTTATCGTAAAATCGCGGCGGCATTGATCATCTTCCAATGTCCCATTCTCCACGATTGGCTTCCGCGAATCTGACCTGTAGGACTCCTTCCGTGCTCCGACAAATTCGATATCCTTACCAAGATGCTTTATCAAGGCAGTGCCAAATCTCTGATATACAACCACTTGCGGGATAGGAATTAGCTTCGAGGCTACGTGTTCGGCAAGACTGATGCCACTGCCTACAGCCACGACATCAATGTCCTGGCTAGGTATGCCGAGGAGTCTGTCACGTACATAGCCACCGACTACATAGGTATCATAATTGAGATCCATGGCGCTATCACGCATCAGTTCGAAAACCTCTCTTTCGTCTTTATCTAAATCGAAGAGCATATCTAACCGGCAACAGCCATTTCGTAATTTATATAGTTGTCCTCTATTTCGACAAGGATATCAAACAAGACAGCTGGGTCATACTCTGTCACCAGTTTTGCCCTATACTGTTTGATTCCGGGATAATTGCGAAAATAATTGCCGTAATGCCTGCGCATTTCGACCACTCCCTGCCTTTCACCCTTCCACTCGAGTGACATTTCGAGGTGACGACGTGCTGCTCGTACACGATCACTGATACCCGGAGGTGGTGGCACTTCTCCCGTCTTGATATATTGCTTGATATCTCTGAATATCCAGGGATTACCAATGCTTGCGCGTCCAATCATTACACCGTCGACGCCATATCGGTTTTTATATTCCACCGCTTTTTGAGGACTATCGATATCGCCATTTCCGAAAATCGGGATATGCACCCTTGGATTCTCCTTGATCTTGCCTATCAACGTCCAATCGGCCTCTCCTTTATACATTTGTTTGCGCGTTCGGCCATGTACTGCAAGGCCTTGTATACCTACGTCCTGCAATCTTTCGGCGACTTCTTCCACAAATTTTGTGTTGTCATCCCAGCCAAGTCGTGTTTTTACTGTCACAGGCAGAGACGTAGAGTCAACAACGGCCTTTGTCAGCGTGACCATCCTGTCCAGGTCTCTCAGAATACCTGCACCAGCTTGTTTATTTACCACCTTTTTTACCGGGCAGCCGAAATTGATATCCAGTACATCCGGCTTAGCCTCTTCGACGATCTCAGCGGCACGCATCATGGAATCGAGCTCAGCTCCGAAAATCTGTATTCCGATCGGTCGTTCATAATCGTAGATATCAAGTTTTTGCACACTCTTTTCCGCATCGCGAATCAATCCTTCGACAGAAATAAACTCAGTGTACATCATATCACAGCCTTGCTCTTTGCACAAAGCCCTGAAGGGGGGATCACTCACATCCTCCATCGGTGCCAAAAGCAACGGAAACTCACCCAGCTCGACTTGTCCTATGCGTACCATATTTACTACCTGTTACAGGAAGTGCAAAAGTACGTTTCCAAACGAATAGTGTCAAAAACAAAAAAGCGTATTTGATTGGGCACAATAAGGGACCAATAAGGCAGAATAAGTTACTTTTGCCGCGAGATTTTTTACGCTTAAAAATGTAAACCATCCTATGCTT
>Ga0164313_10003778_pt1 | contig 13481 bp, 11 predicted proteins | sample GuaBasSedimGuay4_FD_113735 | JGI IMG/M metagenome (GOLD analysis project Ga0164313, IMG submission 113735) | Subseafloor sediment microbial communities from Guaymas Basin, Gulf of California, Mexico - Guay4, Core 4569-4, 0-3 cm | ecosystem: Environmental > Aquatic > Marine > Hydrothermal vents... | reverse complement strand
ATCTTGCAGATTACCTTCTTTGTTCCACATCTGCCCGGAAGTTCGGATCATGGCCGGCATTGAAGCGTCAATGATCACATCACTTGGTACATGCAGGTTGGTGATGCCTTTGTCAGAATTCACCATAGCCAAATCAGGACTATTGTCGTACACAGCCATAATCGCTGCCTCTACTTCAGCTTGCTTTTCGTGGCCATTGATTTTGGCATAAACATCGCCAAGGCCGTTGCTGGTATTAACACCTAGTTCAGTGAACAAATCAGCATATTTTTCGAAAACATCTTTATAGAATACAGAAACTGCTGCTCCGAAAATGACGGGGTCAGAGACCTTCATCATGGTAGCTTTTAAATGTAGTGAGAACAAAACACCCTTAGCTTTGGCATCTTCAATCTCTTCTGCAATGAAGCGCTGAAATGCAGCGATATTAAATACGGAAGTATCAATGATCTCACCTGCTAATAATGGTGTAGACGCTTTCAATACTTTCGAAGAACCATCGGTACCTGCAAACTCTATCTTCACGTCAGTAGCATCAGCTAACGTTACTGATTTTTCGCTACCAAAGAAGTCTTTCTCCGACATGCTGGCAACATGAGTTTTTGAGTCAGTACTCCATGCACCCATTGAATGTGGGTGACTCTTAGCGAAATTTTTAACCGCCTTTGGTGCTCTTCTATCTGAGTTTCCCTCACGAAGTACAGGGTTTACCGCACTCCCCAATACTTTAGCGTAGCGAGACTTTATAGTCTCCTCGGCATCATTTTGAGGTTCGGCAGGGTAGTTAGGAATATCATAGCCATTGTTCTGCAACTCTTTAATAGCCACTTGTAATTGAGGGACCGAGGCACTGACATTAGGTAATTTAATGATATTTGCTTCCGGAGTTTTAGCCAGATCACCTAACTCAGCCAAATCGTCGTTAATTTTTTGATCTTCCTTTAAATTATCCGGGAAATTTGCCAGAATTCTTCCGGCCAGAGAGATATCTCGTGTTTCTACCTCTACGCCTGCCACACTTGTAAAAGCCTTTACAATTGGCAGCAATGAATAAGTTGCCAGAGCTGGTGCTTCGTCTGTTTTTGTATAAATTATTTTAGCCATTTTTTCTATAAAATTTGGAGTGTAAAAGTAGCTAATTAGGAAAGATTTTAGGGGGTAAAACAGGTACTATTTGACAAGAATTTAGAGACGCTCTGTTATTTAGAATTGAGAATTATGTAACTTCAATAATTAATTGATTTTAACAGATATTTTATTGATAAAATATTAATGATTACACTCTAAATTATTATTATGAAAAACTCAATTCTACTCCTCATAGCCGGTCTGTTCCTTTTCTCATGCACAGAAGTTATTTTCGAAGACCCTCAACCCATGAATGTTAAATCTATAAACTCAATTCCTAAAGATATTCAAGGGCAATATGCATTTATGATTCTTAATGAAGAGACATTAATGGAAATTGGCGAGAATTTTATCACCGATGATAAATCCAAAGCTTATTTATCTGATTCCTTAATTATTAAAAAAATCGGCAATCAATATGTGGTTAATAAACTAATTAGCAAAGGCGAAGGCAAATTAGGCAAGTGGAATGTTTATGTTCTGGAGGATAAGGGGTGCGGTTTTGTAAAAGCCACAACATTCATCATAAACAGTGAAACGTATGTTGAGCCTTTTAATGCCAGCTATAATGGCACGTTAATTGGCCAGGGCCAGGAAAAATCGATCATAGTTAAGCCTTCAGCCAATCAGTTTAATAGCTTGCTTGAAGACGATAGTGTAACGGTCTCGATTATCTTGGAGCGTGTAAACTAGACTAATTATTAGCCCTCTTTTCTTTACTGGCTGCTGACCATTTAATTGTGCAGCCAATGGCTTTTGTAGCAGTAGTTTCTACTGAGCTGCCTGCTAATAAATTATTAACGGCATCTTCAACATATTTTTTCGTTGCGAGGCTGGCATCTTTAGTATTATTATCGATGGCGCCAATATATCTCACTAAATAATCTGCTTTTACTTTCTCAACCACATATACGTGTGGAGTATTTGTAGCACCATAGGCTAAGGTTATTTCCTGGGTGGCATCAAATACATATGGGAAGTTGAATGATTTTTCTTTAGCCCTCACCTGCATTTCTTCAAAAGAATCACCAGGCTTAACAGTTGGGTCATTGGGATTAATAGCGATTACCGGGTATCCCTTAGGCGCATATCTTTTATGCAGGTCGATAATACGATCTTCATAGGCTACTGAATACGGGCAAGTGTTGCAGGTGAAAATAACAATATAGCCTTTGGTATCCTTATCGCTGACCATTGAAATATAGTTGCCATCAATGTTTTTTAAATTGAAGTCCATGGCTTTGTCGCCAACGGCATAACCTGAATTGCCCGAGTTGTTAGAGAAAAGTAATACACTTAGAAGTAGAGTAGTAAATAGCTTGACCATCATATTATATTTTGTTTAAACTTTTCAATTTCTTTTTCAAGTTCGTCATTTTCAAATTCTTTTTCAAGAAAAATTCTGCGACCGGTTTTTGGTTCAATAATTAACGTTGCCGGAATAGCTCCTGACCATGAAGGATCAACCAAATCAATCCATAAATTATAATCGACTTCATCCATGAGTAAAACTCTTAAATCAATTTCTTTCTTATCTAGAAATGGGAGTACTTTACTATCAAGATTTTCAACAAAATCTAGTGAGACAAGACTAATGTTTATTTCAGGATGATTAGCAGCCAAAGTAACAAATTGAGGGAGTTCTTTTACACACGGTTTACACCATGTCGCCCAGAAATTTATTACATGAATCTCATGAACATCTTCTTTTATTAAAGATTGTATCCCATCAATTTTAATTACCTCAACTCGTTCTGCAACAGGCTTCTTACAGCTGGTAACAATTACTAAAATGCTCAATAACAAGAGATTACATTTTTTCATAAGGCAGAAATTCATGTTTGATTTATTTAGGATAATTTCAAGATCAATATTTATTTTCCCTGATTTAGTGTATTAGATAAATAATGTTGTATTTTATTGACAGTCTATGTTTATTCAAGGAGATAAAGATAATACAATTGTTCTTGATTGAATATGCCCTTTCTTTCTGTCATTATAATGCATGATAAATAACAAGAAAGGAGTAATAACTAGCTGCAAATTGTAATATATCTAGAAATTCCCATTTTGGGAACAGTTATAAACAATTTTGTACACTTATCAACAAAAAATTATAAAAAATAGATAAAAGACTGATTGTCAGCATGATAAACAAAATCAGTTTAATTAGAAAATTGTGGATAAAATGGGCCGGATATTTTTTATAGCTTTGATTTCTATGGTTTTAGGCACTTTTCCACATAGAATGGCTCTAATAAGTGAAATTGTATTTAGTTAATTTTCAGTATGAACTACTCACCAATATTTTGCCTTCGAAGCTTACTGCGATAAGTACTGAAAATGCGCGATTTAGAGAGAAAACCAACATATCTACCGTCATCTAAAACCGGAAGATTCCATGCTCCTGTGGCCTCAAATTTGCCCATTACGGATTGCATATTTTCATGAGGACTAACATGGGCTGGTGGTGTATGCATGAGCGAGTTAACGAAAATTTCGTCATACTGGTCATGGTTAAACATAATATCTCTTATGTCATCAAGTGTAAGAATTCCTACTAGATATCCTTTACTATTCACAACCGGGAAAAGATTTCGTTTAGACTTTCGAACCAGAGCAACTAATTCACCTAATGTTGCTTCGGGAGCAACTTTCAAAAGATCAGTTTCAATTACCTTATCTATGTTAATGTCACGCAATACTCGCTTGTCTTTATCCTTAGGAATTAAATCACCACTTTGTGCTAAATGCTTCTCATACAGTGAATGACTTTCAAAATAAATTGTAGCACTGTAAGCGATGGCTGAGACGAGCATCAACGGTACAAATAGGGTATAACCGCTGGTAATTTCAGCAATAAGAAAAATTGCTGTAAGCGGTGCATGAAGGATGCCGCTCATCAGGCCACTCATGCCTATTAATGTAAAGTTACTTACACTCAATGTCTCAGTTCCGGTGATCAGGTTTACGGTTGCTGCAAACACAAAACCCAACACCCCGCCAATAAAAAGAGAAGGAGCAAAAATTCCCCCACTTCCACCCGAGCCAATAGTTAATGCTGAGGCAACCGGTTTAAATAATATCACCGCCGTAAAAAACAGGATAGCGACTAGTTGGTTATTAGGTATTCCAAGGACTTCAAGCCTTGAAATGATACTAAATTCTTCACCATTTAGTAATGCTTTTATTGTTTCATAACCTTCACCATATAACGGACTCATTAAAAGAATTAGAAAGCCAAGACCAACTCCACCTAAGAGTGCACGAACTATTGTGCCTTTGATTTTAGCCAGTTTTCCTTCTACCCAAAAGGTGGTTCGGGTAAAATAAACAGATAAAAGACCAGCCATTATACCCATCACAATGATGAAAGGCAGATCATTGAAAGAATAAGCGTCTTTTAATTGGAATGAAAATAGAATGTCATCACCCAATAGCGACTTAGAAATTAGCGACCCAAAAACAGAAGAGATAAGCAGAGGGATAAACATTGCTATACTCACATCTGTAAGAAGAACTTCAATGGCGAAAATGACTCCTGCAATAGGAGAATTAAAAATGGCGGAAATTGCACCTGCGGCACCACAGCCTATTAGTAGGGTTCTTTTTTTATAATTGAGGTGTACCATGCGACCAATATTAGAGCCGATAGCAGATCCGGTTACAACAATTGGTGCCTCAAGTCCTACAGAACCCCCAAAGCCAACAGTAATGGCACTGGTAATCATCCTTGAATACATCATGGTACGCTTGAGGATACTTGATTTCTTTGAAATATTATAAAGTATTGCGGTGATACCATGGCCCATTCTCTCTTTAAGTATATAATTAGATACCAGGACGGTAAGAACTATTCCAACGAGGGGGTAGACAACATGCAGTAAATCAAATTGTTTGGCATCGGCGAAACTACTAAGCATGGATTGAATCCAGTGTACAGCAGTTTTAAGTGTTACTGCCGCCAGACCTGAGATAATACCGACAAATATTCCCAGGTAGATAAGGAAATTTCGGTCGCGCACATGTTTAATACGCCAAACTAAAAATTTATGCAGCAGCTTCATTCTAATTAAAGATGCGCAAAATTATACTAATTGGTGATAGTAATAATAGGGATTAGAGATAATAATCTTCGAATTTGATAATAATTATTCCATCGATTTGGCTTTGTTTTTACTGCGGGTATTTACTCTGAAGGAAAAACCGATGCTCATAAAATAGTCGGGGGCATTATCTGAAAGCCCGGCTCCAAATGATATATCGGCAAGGCAGTTATTATTTATTAAATAAGTAAATCCTCCATCAATGGAGTGCTCTGCCCTATTGAATTGCGGAGCATATCCATAGAATTCCAGATAACCACCGAATGCAGAAGTTATACTAATTGCAGACGTAATAGTATAAATAAATATCGGTTCAGCTGTAATTCCTGACCATTCTGTACCCAAATTATACCCAAGACTTATTCTATCGGATAAAGTATGTTGCATTGTAAATCGAAATGAGGGGACATAATATGTTGGTGACAATTCTCCTTGCCCGCCGGTTGGGATTTTAAGATGACCAATAAAAGCTGTTTTTGGGATAATGCCTTTCTCATCGGTAATGCCAATCTTAACGCCAACGGCCACCGGTAAGAATTGCGTTTCTTTTATACCGTTAGATTGATAGGTAACAAGGTCGGTGGCTAAGCGCAATTCAAAATTGGATGAAAGTCCATATTTTAAAAGGAGTGTGGGATGAAGATTGAGATAATTATCGGTTTTAATTTTAATTCTCATCAAACCGGCTTCGAGTTGAAAATATCCTGAAGGAACAGTAAATGCACTTTCAGTAAGATCGGGTCTGTCAGTTTGAATAGATTCAAGTTCCTGAGCTGTTATTGATTGAGTGGTAACAACTACTAGAAATGAAAGTAGAGTATGTTTATAATAAGATTTCATGTACTGTAATTAGCAAATTATAGAATAAGCAAAAATAATAATTAATTAAGACAAATAATAAATTTAGATAGAGCTAAATATTATTAACTCATTTTTCATTTGATAAATGATAGAGGTGCTACTACCTTAGCAATTGCATTTGGTTCCAGATAGCCGTTGAGGAGTCTGGAATAATTGGGAATTCCGTGAAAAACGGAGGCTGTCCCCGCAACTGTGAAGCTGATTCATGGTGATTGCAATCTTAGCCACTGACCGCCAGCTGGCGGTTGGGAAGGCGCAATCACTCAGCTAAGCCAGGAGACCTGCCATTTGCAACCCGGTTTATTCAAGCTTTCGGGTAGAAAAGCATTGATAATGGTACTGAAAAATGTTATTCATGGTTTAGTTTTTTATTGTTTGCCGTCTTTATTGCTGGCACCTAATATATATGCACAGGAATTAACTGTGGAGCGACTTGAGCCCGTAGAAATTATTGGTCAGCGACTTTCTCCTTTTGCTATCGGTGCTCAAACCACAAATCTTGATAGCACCATTATTGAGCTAAATGCCCTGCCTTCAATGGCTGAGCTAATTGCCAACTATACTTCTGTTGCAGTTAAATCTTATGGCAACGGTATGTTGTCCACGATCTCTTTTCGAGGCACTGGCCCCAGCCACACAACGGTATTATGGCATGGCATAAATATTTCATATCCTATGCTTGGCCAATCTGATTTATCATTATTGTCACTTGGCCTAAATGATAAGGTTTTAATTCAACATGGTACCGGATCAGCACTTTATGGATCAGGCTCACTTGGTGGTACTTTATCCTTATCTAATTCTGAGACCAAGATTGGCACGAGCCTTTCTGTTTCACAATGGTTCGGATCATTTGGCACCTTGAAGAATCAGCTAAAAGGAAGTTATGCTAATGATAAGTTTTATATCAATATAAAAACTTTATGGGATCAATCTGAGAACAATTTCGCATTCAAAAACTCAACTAAACCAGGATTGCCTAGTGAAACTCAGCAAGGAGCGGATTATTTATTATTTGGTTCAGCCCTGGAATCGGGTTTTAACATATCTAAAAAAAGCCAACTCCGGCTGTCGGCTCAATATTTTAATGCCAACAGGAACCTGCAACCAAGTATGAATGCCAATGTTTTATCTGATAATCAGAAGGATGAAAACATTAGGATAAAGACCCAATACATTTTCAGTGGTGACCAGATCAAATGGAACATAAATTATGCTTATCTGCACGATGTAATTGGTTTCAATGGCGATAAAACCTATGCAAATCAACAAATAATCAGGGCTGAATTTGAGGATAATATATTGAGTTGGCTAAACATCAACATAGCTGGAGATTATAATGTATTACAAATCAATTCGCCTTTCTATGCAGACGCTAGCACAAGTGAAACCAGAGGTAATTTATGGACTTCATTCTTAATTAATCCTTTCGAGAGGCTGGTTTTTAGTATTAACCTCCGGCAGTCATTTAATTCGGATTATAGCATACCCTTTACCCCTTCGCTGGGAGCTGAGTATTTGTTAGTAAATAATACTAGTCAACAATTTAGACTTAAAACTCAGGTGGCAAAAGGTTTTAGAGTGCCAACCCTTAACGAACGTTTTTGGCAGCCTGGTGGGAATCTTGATTTAACACCTGAAGAGTCTTATTCAGCTGAATTTGGTTTCGAAGGACAGATTAATAGCGCAGTCAATCTTACTTATGGGCTTACCGGCTATAGAATGTGGGTTGATAACTGGATATTATGGCGTCCCAATGGCAGCTTTTGGTCACCGGAAAACATAAAGTATGTTGATGTATATGGCCTTGAAGCAGAAGGAGGACTGACCCATCAAATTGGCTCCGCTAGTACAAAGTGGTTGGCGAATTATGCTTTTACTAAATCAATTAATCGTACCGGTCTCGATCAATTCGATCGCTCGGTAAATAAGCAACTGGCATATGTGCCAATCCACAAAACTTCGCTTACAGGAATTACAACTTTAGATAGCTGGTCTTTGTTGTTAAATGCTGCTTACACCGGAGAACGATTTGTAACAGCTGACAATGAAGAATCACTTCCAGGATATATGCTGGTAAATCTTCGGCTGGGCAAGTCTTTTAAGCAAGGCAATTATTTATTCAGTGGACACGCTAATGTTAATAATCTTCTAAACACAAATTATCAAAGTATTGAAAACAAAGCTATGCCGGGCATTAACTTCTTAGTTGGCATAACAGTATCATATTATAAACCTTAATTAAAAATGAAGAACGCAAAATCATTTATTCTTTCATGCGCAGTAGCTATACTATTTATTTCAGGTTGTTCGCAAACCGAAGAGCCCCCGCGTGGTGAGTTTGCATCGGGAGTTATCATAGTGAACGAAGGAAACTTTACTGAATCTAATGGCTCCATAGGATTCTTTGATGAGTCAAATTTGGAGGTAACACAAGATATTTTCAACAAAGCCAATAGAGTATCACCCGGAGGGATAATTCAATCAATATATTTTTATAATGACCTGGCCTTTATAATCGATCAGGTGGGGAATCGCATTGAAGTAGTGGAGGCAGAAACCTTTAAATCAATTGCTGTTATCGAAGTTGGATTATGTACGCCGCGTTATATGGTAGTAGCAGGAGGCAAAGGATATGTTACCAATTGGGGCAATTTTGATGATAACTATGATTTACCGGATTCTTATGTAGCTGTAATAGATCTTGAAAACTTTATAGTTGTCAAGTCTATTGAAACGGGCAATGGTTCTGAAGGCCTAGTTGTTTATGGAGAGCAGGTTTATGTTGCCAATTCGTATACAAATAACATAGAGGCAATTGATCCTGCAACTGATGCGATTACCGGCTCAATATCGGTTGCTACTGGGCCAATTGCATTTGCTGAAGACAAAAATGGTAAAGTTTGGGTACTAAGTAGCTCATATTTTTCCGGATCAGCCTTAACACAGCTTGATTTATCAACCGAAAAAGTGTTGAAATCCTTCCCGGTATCTGCATCTGCAAAAAGTTTAAATACGAATGGCACTGGTGATCATCTATATTACCTATCTACTCCTTTTGGTACTGATGCGGAGGTGAGAATGTTGTTTATTGATGCCATTGAAGATGCCGGAGAAGCTTTAATAATCGCACCGAACCTCTATGCTTTAGGTGTAGATCCAACATCCGGTCTTATTTATTTAGGCAACCATAATGGCTTTCAAGGCAATGGTACTGTATTGCGTTATGAAGGGTCAACCTTAAAAGATAATTTTCCTGCAGGGGTTGCGCCTAATGGATTTGTCTTCAGGAAGTAGATTGATTAATCTTAGCAAATACATCAAGGCTAATAAAATGATTGCTTTTAAGCTCACATTCCCTTAGTGTGCCTTCATAATTGAATGATTTGGATTTAAGCATTCGTGAACTTGCTTCATTTCCTGATTCTACAAAAGCTTCTATCCTGTGGAGGTTTAAAATAGTAAAGCCGTAATCAATAACCGGAGATAGGGCCTCTTTTATAAATCCTTGTCGCCAAAATTGAGGCAAAAGCCAAAAGCCGATTTCAGCTTTCTGATGTTCTTGGTCTAAATCATTATAGCCGATAGCCCCATAAAAAATTTGATGGTCTTTGGAGCAAATAGCCCACCATATCCCGGTTTTTTCATGCCTGAGATTTTTATACCATTCCATCTGGGTTTTAGTTTCCTCAAGTGAACTGAAACTTACTGCATAGTATTTTGTTACATCTTCATTAGAAAGGCCATTAAATATATTCTCAAGATCACTGTCAACAATCTCACGCAGTTGTAGCCGTTCGGTATTAATTATCGTCTCGGATTTGGCCATTATTGGTTTACCTGATTTAGAACCTCTTCCAGAAGAATATCAAGCTGTTGAACCTCAATGTTTTTATCAATAATTATCCCTTGTGGATCAAGTAAGAAATTTTGGGGCACCGCTTTAATGCCATACAAATCGGTTATTTCATTCCAGCCATTTGCTTCAGATACATTTGTCCATTGTAAACCGTCTTGCTCAATTGCTTTTAGCCATTTCTCCCTGTCCTTATCAACAGAGACTCCAAGAATTGTAAACCCTTTATTGCCGTATTTATCATAGATTTTAACTAAGTCAGGGTTTACTGCCCTGCATGGAGCGCACCAGGAGGCCCAGAAATCGATAAGCACATATTTTCCACTAAAACTATTTAATTCTATCGGGTTACCATCCGGATCAGGCATACTAAACTCTGGAGCCGGCTGCGAAATACTAACTCGCTTTATAGTTTCATATAGTGGAGCCAAGTGTTTATAGTAATCTGATTGTTTTACCGTCTCACTAAAATTCTCAATAATCGCAGTCATCGTATCCAGTTCAATATTGAAAACCTGAAATTGATAATAAGCCGTAAAAGCAGCAAAGGTATAGTCAGAATGATTCAGCATGATTTCCATCCCGGATTCACGTTCAAATATGGCATCCATTGAGTAAGAGTGGAACAAACTATCTTCTCTTGAGCCGACAATTTTCACCTTATCTATATCATTAATATTCCCCTTAATCTCGATCTTACTATTCTCTAGAAATAGATGAATTTTAGAAGTATCATTAATGAAAATGGTGTGAACATATGGCCTTTCTATGCTTCCTTGAAATTCAAAATGCCCTTTTTCTATTGTGACAGTATCGATATTAACTTGTTCATTGGTAGTGAGATCAAGTTTAGCTAAAATAGCTTGACCATTAACTAGCCCAGCAAGCTCTGTACTAATAGTGTAGCCGGTTTCAAATTTTTCCGAAGTCTGACAAGAATTAATGACCCAGGGAAGAAAGCTGATAACACATGCGAAAAGTATTTTATTTACTCTGTTCATCATAATAAGAGGTTAATTTAATATAGCTGATTGCCCGCTTAGTAATTTCCACCCTTCTAAGCGTTTAATAACTGTACCCGATTCAATAATTCGCATTCTGTTAATCACTCCCGAGGTGTCGGTCATGATGCCCTTAACAACGCCTGAATAATTGGCGATTTCATCTGATAACGGAAAAACCTGCAGTGATTCCCAGCTAAATTCAACGGATTTAAAGGATTGATGATTTATCTCTAAAATAGATTTTACAGAATCGTATGATAAGGCAGACACATAACCTAGAGGCACCCAAAAGAAATCGCTCGATTCATCGAGATACTTAAATTCTGCTATCAGTCCACCGGCTTTAATGTCTTTATGATAGTTATTGAACATTTCATTAATCTCGGCAATCACTATTTCTTTCTCACGATCATCTAAACTTTTAGTTTGCGAGCATGAGGTTAATGCTGCTATTAGTATAACGTATAATATTCTTTTTGAAATAATCATTATGGCTTAGAGCGGTAGTTGATAGTAAATCAACATATGCTACAAACCACTAAAATAATAATACATGGCCTCAATACGTCTTAAATTGATGGCATTTATTACTCATGTAAATACACTTCTTCTGCTGACTAATATTTTGTAAATTTCTTTTTTAACCACATATTTTGAACAAATGAAGTATTTAGGAATAATAGCAATTTTGGTTTTATCGGGTATGAGTGTTAGGGCTCAGGATAATTCAGATGAAGTGATTAAGGCTCTTGAAAAGCAAAATGAATCGATGAGGCATCGGTTGGATGTTGTAGAGAAGATGATCGATGACCAATTATGGATATCAAAGGTAGGCGATGTGGCTTATGTTGACAAAGTATTTATGACCGGTCCTCCACTTAGAAAGGAGAAAAATCCTACTGCTCAGGGAGCCGGCAACCCGGTAAAGTTCTGGTCTTATGTTTTTATCCCAAAAACAGTCAAGGCTGATGGCAAATATCCATTATTAGTTTTCCCACATGGTGGTGTTCATGGTGATTTTAATACATATTACACGCATATTATTCGTGAGTTAATGGCTCAGGGATATATAGTTGTAGCTGCCGAATACAGAGGTAGTACAGGCTACGGAGGTTCGCATTATCGTAAGATTGACTATGGTGGAGTTGAAACTGAAGATGTTTATGCCAGCCGTAATTATATGTTAGAGAATTATGATATTGTCGACAAAAATCGTGTAGGCATCATGGGCTGGAGTCATGGCGGACTAATTGCTTTGTTTAATATTTTTGATCATCCCAACGATTACCAGGTAGCTTATGCAGGCGTACCGGTAAGTGATTTAATTGCCCGTATGGGATATAAAACAGATAGGTATCGCGACTTATATTCTTCTGATTATCATATCGGTAAAACGGCCTATGCTGATGTAGAAGAATACCGTAAGCGATCACCGGCATGGAATACGCATCGAATGAAAAATACACCACTGCTTATTCACACTAATACCAATGATGCTGATGTAAATGTTCTGGAGGTAGAGCATCTGATTAAATCATTAAAAGCCGATGGTAAGAAGTTCGAGTATAAAATATATAAAGATATTCCCGGTGGCCACTCATTTAATCGAATGGACAGCAAGGTAGCAAAGGAAATCCGACTTGAAATTTATAAATACCTAGCCACCTACTTAAAGCCGGCAAAACCTTTGACTTCTCTTAAAGAATTACAAAAAGCAGGTTATCGATATTAATACTAGAAATAGTTAGTGATTAGCTGGAGGTTTACGGTGATTGGTGCCTTGCTCATAAGCATAAACAAGCTTTATGAGTGTAGGTTCGTCGTACATCCTGCCTAAAAATTGCAAACCGGCAGGTAAATTTCCGGATGTAAAACCCATTGGTACAGTAAAAGCAGGTTGACCTGTGTGAGGAGCTATTATCTGGCTGTTATCACCTTTATATTCTTCATTAAAGGCATCAATATGAGCAGGTTTATTATTCCATGAAGGATAAACGATGGCATCAAGTTTAAGTGAATCCATTTGGTTTTCTATTGCCTCACGAAAAGCGATTCTAATGGCATCGGTATATGGATCTGCGCATTCAATTTCAGGATTTGCTGATCTGCCACTAGCTTCAACAAAATAGGCAAGGCCATCGGCAGCATATTTTGAGTTTGAGCCAACTCGTATGATATCTTCAATCGTTTTCATCGTATCCCGTTTTACATAAGTTGTAAGGTAGTCTTCAACATCATCTCTAAATACAGCACACCATTGGTTTTGCCGTAGGTTGGCAAAATCAGGAATTACGAGCGGGTCAATAATCTCAGCACCAAGCGCTTGCAAATCAATTAACGATTGTTCGAACAAAGCCTTGATTTCAGGATCAGGATCATTTTCACTCAATTCTCTTAACACCCCAATTCTGGCTCCTTTTAATCCATCTTTAATAAGAAACTGCTGGTAGTCAGGAAGAGATTTACCTTCAGAATATTTTGTTACCGGATCGAGAGGATCTATGCCTATCATTGCTTCCATAACCT
>Ga0164313_10003777_pt1 | contig 13482 bp, 19 predicted proteins | sample GuaBasSedimGuay4_FD_113735 | JGI IMG/M metagenome (GOLD analysis project Ga0164313, IMG submission 113735) | Subseafloor sediment microbial communities from Guaymas Basin, Gulf of California, Mexico - Guay4, Core 4569-4, 0-3 cm | ecosystem: Environmental > Aquatic > Marine > Hydrothermal vents... | reverse complement strand
TTTACTGCAAAACTATACGGTACACCACCTGCCAGCTGTCAAGATTTGAAAGACAGTGCAGATGGCCTATAAAAATAAAAACAATCTTTAGGAGATTATAAAACAATGAAGAAAACATTAATCGCAACTGTATTAAGCACAATGCTTTTTGCTGGCGTAGCTAATGCTGTTTCCATCACAAACGATCAAGATAATCTAGGTGTAATTCAACTTGCTCCTGCAACATCTATTTTGGTATTTTCTGGTGCTGACATCGGCATTACTTCTCAGGCAGTAGGTAATACGTTTGATGCAACTGTAGGTGGCGCAGCCGCTAACACATTTAACAGCAATCAGCTTAATGCTGGTGCTGCCCAGATCGCAACATCCTTTGCCCTGTTGAACTTTTCCGGTGGCAACATCGATTCTAGTGCAACTGCAATTGGTAACAACTTGCGTTATGAAGGTAATTCAACTGGCTTGACAACAGGTGCGTTAATTCAAACAAACGTAGTTGCATTACAAGCCGCATCTTCAACAGTCACTCTTAGTGCTGCTGTTGGTGACATCGATTCTAGTGCAACTGCTGTTGGCAACAACATCTCAATTGACGCTGGAACAGGACTTGCTACTGCATCTGCAATGGTACAGACCAACTTCCTTACTTTGCAAATAGCAGATTCTAACATTGATACTGTTGCCGCAGGCGGAAACGTAACTGGAAGTGCAACTGCAATTGGTAATAACATCTCAGGTGCTATGCCTGGTGCATATGGAGTCGGAGCAGTAGTTCAAACTAACTTGCTCACAGCACAGGTTGCTACATCTAATGTATCAAATGTATTGGCAGGCGGAGACGTATCTGGTAGTGCTACTGCTGTTGGTAACAACTTGTCTGTAGACGCAGATGCTGGTGCAATTGCTTTATTTACATTGCAAACAAACGCAATTACAGGACAGGTTGCTACATCTAGTGTAACTAACGTTCAGTCGGGCGGTTCAATTAGTTCTGACGCATTAGCAGTTGGTAATAACATGTCATTAGAAAGTGATACTGTTGTTATTGCAGGTCTTGCAGTTCAGACTAATGCAAACACTTTGCAGGTTGCAACTTCGGTTATTAAAAATGTCGCTGCTGCTGGAGATGTTAGTTCATCTTCTGCAACCGTTGGTAACAACATGGCATTGGACGCAGGCGCTGGCGTAGCTGGTGGTCTTATCCTAGTTCAAAACAACACCGATCAAACACAAGTATCAACTTCAACTGTTGATCTAGTACTTGCCGGCGGCGCAGTGTCGTCTGACGCAGTAGCTATTGGTAACTCCATTAGTGTTAGCGGTGGCACATTCGCAGGAACATTGTTGACTCAACAGTTTAACAACTCTGCACAGGCATCTACTTCTTCTGTTACTCGCGTAGCCGCTGCTGGTGATGTGTCTGGTAGTGCAACTTCTGTTGGTAATACAGCGGCGTTGACTTCTGCAGGCGTAACTGCTTCTGGTGTACATTTCCAACTTAACACCAATGCTCCACTTACTGCTACTTCAACTGTAGCTGGTGTGTTATCGGGCGGAACTGTATCTAGTAGTGCAACAACTGTTGGTAACGGTGTATTTGTTGAAGCTGGCGATGCATTTAACCATGACGTTGATCAGGCCAATCTTAACTCACCTGGTAGCGCAACTTCAACTATCGTTCTTGCTGCTGGTGTAACTGGCATTGACAACGATGCAACTGCTGTTGGTAATACTGTAAGTATTGCTTCTGCTGATGAACTTAACTTTGGCGCTGCTACAACAAGCATTGACCAATCTAACACAGGTTCACCACAGACTGCTGTAGCAACTACTTTGTTGGTTGCAGGCGGAACTGTTGATACTCAAGCAACTGCTATGGGTAACAATATAAGTGTTGTGGCTGTTAACGATCTTGATTCTGCAATTGATGTAGACCAAACCAACGATAGTACTATGGTTGCTGTTGGAACTACAATTGGCGCACTTGCTGGTGCTGGTGGTATTTCTACTGGTGCAACTGCTGTTGGTAACAACGTAAATGTTGATATCCAAAGTGGCGTAGGCGGATCTAGTTATGCTGGTACACAGTTTAACACTGGTAGCCAGTTTGCTATTGCATCTACTGTTGGCGTAATATCTATCGGTCCTGTATCGACTAGTGCAACTGCCATTGGTAATGCTGCAAGCGTAAGCATCAATCCTTAAGAGGATATTGCGATAAGCATATTATACATAAGGCGCCTTCGGGCGCCTTTTTGTTGATAAATATATAGTAAGGAGAATAATAATGAAAAAACTATTACTATTAATATTATATTGCATGATACCATTTAGTGCATCTGCTCATATGTTCGATGAGATAAACGACTATGACAACGAAACAATTGAGACTAATTTTTGTGTAGAAGTATTACCACAACTAGAGGTTAGAATTGCACGGGCACCGAACGGTGACGAAAGAATCACCCCACCTATTGTATTTAATGCAATGCGTGATTGTGATGCACCGGGATGGCTACGTCCGCTAATGGGAGAAACCGTAAGCAAAACACAGATATTAATATTTGAAGATACTCGCAAGATACCCAGACCAATTGTTGTTATGCCGCACATAACCAAACCAAACGGACCCGATGTTGTTATACCGTTAACTACTGTAAATTTTATGTTTGCAGCGTTAAATGTCGATGTTAATGTCCTTGGACCAGGCAGGGTAGAAGCACCTGGATTTTTGCCATTATTCGGCAATTTTCCTGTAGGTATTATGCCATCTGTGCCTAGCATAGGAGCAGTGATGCCCAACGGTATAAGACCTAAACCGATGTTGTCCCTTGACCTCGTTGGAATAAACGGATTTATTAATATAAATTGATTCAGTATTTTGTGCTAGTTTTTGTGCAAGTGATAAATACATATAAGAGATGCTGCTAAGGCGGGTCTCTTATATTAACTTGCTTATAAAATAAGGAGTCCAAAATGACTAAAACACTAAGCACAAATTTCTCACCACTTTTTAACCAACTTAACCGCGTAGCATTAGGCTTTGATCCTATCTTTCATGATATCGAAAATCGCTTCAATGTTGCTACTTCTAATTACCCTCCGTACAATGTTGCACAGAAAGGTGAAAATACAATTTCCCTTGAGATTGCAGTAGCCGGATTTAAGAAGGAAGAAATTGAAGTTGAATTTCGCCAACGCAAACTTACAGTGTCTGGCAAAAAGATAGATGTCGACGAAGAAGATGAAATACTTGTGAAATACACCCACAAGGGAATCTCTACTCGCGCATTTAAACTTAGCTGGACTGTAGCAGACCATGTTGAGGTTTCATCTGCAGAGTTAGTGGATGGTATTTTAATAGTTGATCTTGCCCGTGAAGTACCAGAGGAAGAGAAGCCGACGCTGATAGATATTAAATAAATCAGTGGCTTGACATTAGACCTCTGTGAGTATATAATATAGATTATATCACAGAGGTTTTTTATTGGAGAACAAAATGGCAACGGCCGATACAAACACAATTGAAGAAACAGAAGTAGAACAAGAAGCATATATACCTAAGCTATACAAGGTCGTATTACACAATGACAACAAGACCACCTTTGATTTTGTCATTGCAGTGTTATGTGTAGTATTTCATAAAACAAATGATGATGCATTGGAAATCACAATGAACGTACATACAAAGGGCAAGGGCGTAGCAGGTGTGTATACTCGCGAAGTAGCCGAGGAGAAGGCCCTTGAAGCCACTGCACTTGCAAACGATTCAGGGTTTCCTCTTGTTATAACATTTGAGGAAGATTAATGACGTGGTATGACAGGTTGTTATCTGACGAAGGCCGTGTAATAAAAGCACACCTGGAAGATATGACAATCTGGTATCGTTCCTCAGGTTATGAGATGTGGCCCGAGACACGCGATCATGGTGTGTTCTTATTTGATATAAACTATGAACGAGTATGGGTAGACGACGACGGAACATGGGGTCATGCTCCTCCTTGTAGCCCATACGCGCTATGGATATCAAATGGTATGATGTTTTTTCAGCCGCGACTGGGCAACGGTACACTCGGTGATGTATTAACAGGCGATAATGTGTTATCTGCAATGGATAAATTCTTTTTATATCGCCTTGCAATGAAACGACTTAAATTAGAAAAAACCAAAGAGGTGTTGACCGTTAGGAAATTAAAAGGACAGACAGAAAAATGGCAAACGTAATATTACACGATTCACTACCGTATTCTTCTAATGAGTGGTATTCGACAAATGATTATTATGTTATTTGTGTTGCATGGGAAACCAACAGTATTTCTACCGGAATACCCAGGGCAGACTATTCGAAGTGTCGTTTGTGGATGATACATAATTTAGCATACGAGGTGATTATTAAACACGGAGCAGGAAGCCCCGGAATCGGCAGATATGTTTATTTTTTATTTTCCTCTGAAGAAGATCTGTTGTTGTTTAAGTTATCTAAGTGGGGAGAGATGGCAGCTGAAGTAAATAGTGATAAATAAATTTATGCCCAGATATAATTTCATAAAATATGTAACACAGGCAACAGGTACAAAGGCAGCACTTCGCATAGCATTTACTGATACCGAGCCTGTTCTTAGCGCAAAAAACATAGAAGACCACTACACAGTATTATATAAGAAGTACTTAGATAATGCGGTAGATGATCCTACAAACGAATTTGCAGTAGCAGGCGCCCTGTTACACAGACTGTTCTTTGAACAACTAATAGATCCATCTATGTCGTCTCCGCAAGGAATCTCAAAGGAAATCATAGATAAGAATTTCAATAATTTTATAGCATTCAAACATATGTTCATAGAAGAAGCCATGGGTATACAAGGATCTGGTTGGACCTACATGGACACCTCTGGCAAGATACAAACAATTTCAAATCATAAAGTAGTGGACGATGTAGCCATGATAATTGATTGTTGGGAACATTCGTATTACAGTGATTACGGTCCTAACAAAGAAGACTATCTTAATAACATTTGGAAACTAATCGACTGGGACGTAGTAAACGCCCGATTAACTAAAACATAAGGAGAACAATCACCCTCTAATTCTACACACCCACAGAACCTACTGCCAACAATTATAACAATTAAGGAGGTTCCTATGAGAACTACAGCTCACTGGGAAGTATGTAAAAATCAAGAATCATATTACGCCGCACATCATTTTGCCCTTCAGCTCGAAGAAGTTGCAAAGGCAAGCAATCTAAGCACACACGGAATAAAAGTATTTTCTAAGAAATACACACGAACACACGGTAGTATTGCAGATGCTTTGGTAAACTGGGACGAAGGACCAGACGGTTGGACACAGAATATAGATGTAGTTAATACATCTGGTGTATATGCAGAAGTAGAGGATGAATGCACAATTGCATTCTACGATATCTAGGAAAAATAATGAAAACAACAAATTTAAGCTCACTAGGCACAGTGTATAATATTATAGGAGAGGAAGGCGAATTATTAAAAGCAATAAAGATAATTCGCCACGACGAAATATTAAAATGTACAGTCGGTGAATATGACAACGAATATCACAGTCTTGAGGAATACATTGATGCCGCTAAAGAACAGCTTTCGGGATTTATTCGTAGTCCATTTGCAATTTACTGGTACAGGACAACAGAGGATGATTTTGAATTGATGAATATCATAGATACCTGTGTAGAGCAGAATTATGATTATGCAATAGTTGATATACAATGACTCGTCGAACTCCTAATCCAATTAAAAAGGGCACCATGGGGTCGATTATAGTAAATGGTGTTAAACAATATCCAACAAGAGCCGCGTATGGTTTGACCAAAAAGGGCTGGAAGATAAGTATCAAATATACTTGACAGGATTCGGAATCTGTTGTATAATACGCGCATATTCATTAAAAGGAACGAACCAATGTCTTGCGATGTATACAATGTATTATCCTTGTTGGATGCAACACCAAAGCGCAACGAAAAAATATCCATTTTAACGGAGCATTCTGATCTAGATTTGCTAAATAAAGTGCTGTTTGCAGCACTAGACCCCTACACGCAGTATAACATTAGGAAGATACCACCATACACATCAAACGGCAATAACTTGTCAATTGGTGTGTTTTTGTCTCACCTAAATGAGTTTTCAGAAAGAATAGTAACCGGTAATGCAGCAATTGAACGATTAACTGTATTACTTGCGGATTTAACCCCCGAAGCAGCAATAGTAGCTGAACGGATAATTAAAAAGGATTTAAGATGCGGCGTTCAAGCATCTACAGTAAACAAAGTATATGAACAGCTTATTCCTACATACCCATGCCTCCTTGCCAAACCATACGACGAAAAGTCGATTGCAAGAATTGCGTATCCTGCATACAGCCAAATCAAGGCAGATGGTATGCGGGTTAATGTACATTATGCGCTCGATGAAGACGGCACTTATTGTGTTATTGTTCGTGGTCGCAGTGGCAAGTTGGTTAATTTGCACGGTTACCTGGATGACGCTTTTAATTATCTTGGCAAAACTATCGGAGGTCCGGTTGTATTTGATGGAGAAATGGTTGTCTTGGAAAAAGACGGTACGGTCATGTCTCGCAAAAAAGGCAACGGAATCCTTAATAAAGCAGTCAAAGGAACAATAAGCGAAGACGAGGCATCTCGTGTTCGTGTGCGCCTGTGGGATGTCATACACATGTCATCGTTTTTAGCATGTCACGATGGTGCTCCGTATAGTAATAGATATGGTTCCCTTGATATGTTAGTTAACGATACCCCTCATGAAAAATATGAGATGATTGAAACTGTAGTAGTCCACTCGTTTGAAGAAGCAATGGATCATTACAGAAAAGCAATTACAGATGGACAAGAAGGCACCATAATCAAGAATATGTCCCATCCCTGGGAAGACACTCGTAGTAAGCACCTTGTTAAGCTAAAGGCCGAAGAGGAATGTGATTTGGAAGTTGTTGGTTACAATCCGGGTGCAGTTGGCACAAAGAACGAAAACAAAATGGGTTCACTTATCTGCGAATCATCCGACGGCAAGGTTGTGGTATCCATTAGTGGATTCTCCGACGATTTGCGTGATGAAATTACAGAGAACATCCAAGAGTGGATTGGTCGGATTGTTACTGTGAGATACAACGAGAGAATCGCGGATAAGTCCCGTTCGGATGTTGACTCTCTCTTCCTGCCTAGATTCCAAGAGCTCCGTGAGGACAAAGACGAAGCTGATTGTTCAGATGTAATTAAATAATCGTTTCCAGTTCTAAAACTTTGTAAATTAGATAAATACTAGCAACAATTTACAAAGGATGTACCACATGACTGATATGTACGAATGGCTAGGTGTAGTAGACAATGGCATGCTTATGCCGTTTGAACCCGGCGAAACTGTACGTATTAGTAAAGATTTCGGTGGAGGAGTAGGACAGTTTGTAGGTTTTAATCCTAGCCGGGGCAAAGCAATAGTCAACGTAAAAGGTTCCCATAACGAATACACCCTTGCAGATCTAGAATCTGTTGTTAATCCTGCGACCAGCTATTATGTTGGAAACACAGGAGAACAGCGGTATGATGAATTGCAAAACGGAACACATTATCTGCCAGACAAACCAGAATTGCAACCAGGACAAATGGTTAAGATAGATGGTTTATATAGTGCAGGCAATGGCCAAGGATTTGGTGTATTTCAGGCATACTCCCTCGATGGACAATCTGCTCTATGCAATGTAGACAGCAAAGTTCTGTCGTTCCACATTGACAAAGTTACTCCCGCCCAAGAAGAAATCCAAAGTGATACATTCGCCGATACTAACAATGATGGTTCATTGTCTCCAATGTCGTTTAACGATAACCGCTCTGATGTAGATGCACAAGTAGATGCACGGATGTTAGAACTGGAGAAATGGATGCAAGTTATGACTAATGGACGTTTTAGAAAAACAGACGCAGGGAAACCAAAATGGAAAACATAGAAAAATGGATGAAGATCATGGAAAGTGGTCCAGAACAAAAAGCAGAGGAAGCAGTGCAATTAAATGAAAGCACATGCGCCTGCGGGAACTACGATTGTCATTCGTGTTTTCCATTAACAGAAAGCAAAGATGAAGAAATTGCTGATGTTCTTGCTGAAAACGAAATCTTTGATGAAGTGTTCGATCTAGCCGAAGGTGATGATTGCGACGACGAAGACGAGGATTTAGCTGAGGGCGATGATGATAATACATACACTGATGCAGATTACCCCGATGTAAAGGAGCCCGATGAAGATGAAGATGAATTCGAATTAGTCGAGGGAGATCTTCCACCTTGGTTAAAAGACGACGAAGAAGATGATTCCGAAGAGGTCGACGAGGGTCAATATTCAAATGATCCGGCAGACGACGAATCAGATGATTATGACGGTGAAGAGTGTAGTGCCGAGCCCGACGACGACTTCCATACTCGTTACGATGATCTAGACGGCGAAGGAGACTGGGACGTAAAAGAAGACGGCAACTTAAATCATGAAAGAGCTAAACAGCGTTTAAACGCCGACGTCGAAGAACCAGAACCAATCGGAAATGTGAATGCTGCAAAAGCCAAAGCACGCCTCCAAAATACAGCACGACGTAATGCCGGCCACGAAGAAGTCGAAGAGGCATTTCCTGAGTTTGATGACGACGATGCTCGATTTGAACCTGCAACTAATATGTGCCCTGACTGCGAAGGTAGCGGCGAACACTATGTTGAAAGAGACCACGATGGCCACAGTAGAAGTTATAAATGTGAACGGTGTGATGGAGTAGGTGAGGTCCACGAAGGAATGGAAGATCCTGATGATGGCGGAAGAGAGTTTATCGATGACCTAGAAGACAAGATGTCCGATAACGATCCTTGCATGTATTGCGATGGCAGCGGCTGTGAAGTATGTGATGATCCTGGGAATGCATTTGAAGATGAATTTAGCAGAGATAACATGGAATATGCTCAGGCAAATGCCGAGCAAGAGCAACCAGAATGGTCTCCAGAGATGTCAGAACTTAGAGCATTAGCAGGAATAGGAGAACTGGCTGCCAAACACATAAACAGCGGAGAGGAATCCCCGTTTACCAACACCATAACCGAAGAAGATCCTGAGGATGAGTTTGATGATGAGACTTCTTTTGATAATCCAGATGCAATGGTAGATATCGGCGATGAGACAATGGGTTCAGATATGGATGCTCCTGTGGAGCCAGCAGAGCCAATGCCTAGTGCAGCATCAGGCGCACCAGATGATGTTTCTGATCTAATTAATAAGATTCAGTATATGCAAGACATGGGTATTTCCAATTCCGAGCGCCATTATGATGCTGATAACTTATGGGATGCTAACCCGGAGATGGTTAAGAGAATATATGCAAAGGTTGCAGGTGAACTGGGCGAAGCAGATATGATGGATATGGGAAATCGTGTTGACAACGATCCAGATGATTTAGGCGGCCCGATTAGTATGGACTCCCCAGACGAACCAGAGCGTTCGTGGGATCACGACGATGTAGAAGCACAACGATTTCGAAAGGATCGCTCCATAGGAGCCGACGGTGCATATTCAACACAAGACGGCATGGAAGAATCTGGAACAGTATCGAGTGCAGGTCGCAAAGGATCGATGGATGCTAACGCAATTAATGATATTGCAACACTTGATATAGATTCAGCAAAGGCTGCTGCAATTGATATTATCACAGGATCATCTACAACCGATCGTAAGCGTATGCAACTGTTACGTAACGTAGAAAATGCAAGAAGGCCTGATCAGGTTGTTGCATTGTTGTATAATATGTTACTTGCAGGAGAAGGCATGTCTTCTAGTGGAAAATGGAATTCCAGATACGGTGAGAGTAAAGACCTTTCTAGCGTACCGGGATTAAATGAATCCGCAGACCAAGACGTAGTACGTGCAATGAAAGCACTATTTGAGTAATACACATGGGGAGGGTTCCCTCCCCATTTATCACTGTTCTGTATATCACAGAGCACAACTGACGAACCGATAAGTACATATATAATAACTACAGAGTATCATTATGAGTAAATTAAATTTATTTGTGTGCGGATCATCAGTCGCCGCAGGCTGGGGCACGGGAAAAGTAGAAACAACAGATCCACTTGATTCTTGGCCACACTGGCTTGCTAACTATTTAAACGCAGACACCTTTTATAATTATTCCATGCCTATGAGAACAAATGGATCCGTAATATTGGAAACACTTGAGTTCATAAAGGAGTATGAAGAAGAGGGGCACGACCTAGAGGACGTAATGCTTGTAATGGAATTCCTCCATCCTATGTTTCTTGATGTTGGAACGGTTAAGACAAAAACCGGAACCACAGCAAACGTATCTTATAAACCCGACACCCTACGTAAAACCGGTAACAAAGAAGTATACCTTAACTTTAAACGTGGCACCTTAGAAAAGTTTAAGATGTCTACGACCATCGATTTAACAATATTACTGGATGACGAATACAAAGAGCTTATGATTCGGTTAGACAATGCAAAAGATACAATGTTGCACGACTACGATAGCCTAGTAATGGATCTGCATAGAAAGCTAGGAAATTTTATTACATACCTTCGCTCCCGAAAAATTAAATACCTAATGACTTGGGTACTAACAGATTCGGTCACAACCGAGGACATTGTATTCAAAGCAGATAGGGCCCTGTATGATCACTGCTATGATAAAAGATTTATTAAGTCATCGGAGTTCTCAACACATGCATATTGCTTCGACACCAACTCAGATTCACTTAGCGAATTGGGCCACCCAACCATGGAAGGCCACAGAAAACTTGCTAAGTTTGTAACAAAGTATATAGATGATAATAGACTATTAGATGAATATGACCACACATCGATATTGACAGGCCCTGCATAAGGTGTTATACTGTGTGTAATAATTAATGCGGATCATTAAATGAATAACAGAGGCATATTTCTTCAAAACTGTGTTGTGTTGGATGTAGAGACAACCAGTTTAGATTACAAGACAGCAGAAGTACTAGAGTTAGGATACATCCTGACAATAGAAGGCGAACGGGTTAGACTCAACAACCTGTACAAACCACACGACATTATCACTCCTGAGATTTCGTCAATTACAAACATCACACAACGAATGGTAAATGACTGTGCACACTTCGAAGATGAAGCTGCTCAGTTTATTGCGCTTGTTGATGCGTACGGTGACGATGGTATATGTATTGCACATAATGCATTCTATGATTCGAGTGTGTTAAAGAGGTACGGATTTAACCGTGATTTGTGGATATGCACATTGCGCCTTGCAAAGAAACTGTTTGCAGAGGACAACACAATTACTAATTTTAAACTTCCATATCTACGTTATCGCTTTGGAATATTAGACCCAGCAGATCATAAAATCGAAGCACACAGAGCGGATAGTGATGCACTTGTAACAAGTCATTTGCTCGAGTATTTTGTGATATTAATGGAAGATCGTGGTATAATCGACAAAGACAAGCCGTATGCAGCACAAATACTTGCATGGTTGGATGAACCGATTGTATTCACACAGATGCCATTTGGTAAGCACAAGGGAATCCCCCTTGTCGATGTGCCATTGGATTATTGGAAATGGGCATTGGATAAGATGGATATCTTAGATGAGACCAAAGAAAATTATGATGCAGATTTTGCAGCATCTGTAGCAATTGCCCTAGAAAAAATAATGGATTCTTAAGTTAGACCGGACGTTCGTACGTATATGCAATAGGATTATAGTCTTGCACATCGTTGTCATAAGGTGTGCCGGCCCTGGCTAATGCATTTTGTTGTCCGCGATACCCTGCAGATTGCATTACGTCTTTCTCAGGTTTAATTGTCCATTCTTCGGCATCAGGATCCACAAAGTTGGATTGAGTAGTAAAAACAGGAACAGAACCAAATTGTAAAAATTCTTTGAAATACTCTTTGTAGTATTCCTTAGTCTCTTCGGCAAATGCTTGGGCTTCAGGATTAAAGAAGTCGTCGTGTTCATCGAAGCTTTCATTGAGAATGTCTTTTATTTTCATAACACTATTTATCAAAAAGGAAAAATGAATGAGTGATTTAATACCGTATGTAGTAGAACAAACAAGCAAGGGTGAGAGATCCTATGACCTGTATAGCAGGCTAATGAAGGAGCGCGTAATCTTTCTAACAGGTGAAGTAAACGATGGTCGAGCAGACCGAATTGTAGCTTCGATGTTGTTCTTGGAATCTGAGAACCCGGATAAACCCATTAATTTTTATATTAATTCCCCCGGTGGGTCAGTTACTGCTGGCATGGCAATATACGATGTAATGAACTATATCAAATGCCCAACTCATACATATGTAATTGGCCAGGCATGTTCAATGGGATCGTTCCTATCGAGTGCCGGTGAGGCAAACTGTCGTTTTATGTTGTCTAACTCGCGCCTAATGATACACCAACCATCGTCGGGAACTAGTGGCACAGTATCTGATATGGAACGTGGATATCACGAAGCTCTGGCAATTAAAGAAAAAATGACCGACTTATACCTGGACCATTGTTCCAGTGCTAAAACCACTAGAGAAGATTTGGTTAGGTTATTAGATCGCGACACCTTTCTCAGTGCCCAAGAGGCAGTTGATCTCGGATTAGCAGACAAGGTAGTTAGCAAGCGATAAATAATCGTATGTCTGTAGAAACCTTTACACCACAGTCCTTATTCCTCACTGATGCAGCATTGTGTCAGCGTGGGAATGTTGTGTCTGTAAATCAGCCATATCTCCGCCTTGCCCTTAAGGGCGGCGGGTGTTCTGGTTTTGAATTCTTTTTTGAGTTAAGTGCTGAAGATGCATTAACTGAGGAAGATACAGTGGTGGAAGGTTTTGTTCTTGACCCTGTTACAATGTCGTACTTAAAGGGTAGTACAATTGATTATGTTGTCGACCTGACAGGTTCTATGTTTAAAATTAGTAGCCCACTCTCCACAGGAACATGTGGATGTGGCGCGTCATTATCTTTTTGAATACTTCAATCTAAGAAACACTGCCTCGGCTTCATCTTTGAAGCGAATCCTGTCCCCACGGATTATTACATTAAATGCGCCGTATTCTTTGCGAAGCAATGATCTAAAAGTTGCTACATGTGCATAATCACGACTAACATCTAAATCATTTGTATTTATTTCGTTTTCTTTGCCATATGCAAACCATAAAAAATCAAGTTCGTTTTGTCGTTGGCCAATGGTGGGCTGAGTTGTACCAAATCGACTCATTAGTTCAGCTTCGCCATAGAAGGCTATTAAATTTTTACCCATTTCTTTATCCATACACTATTATAGCGGTGTTTGTAATTCCTGTCAATATAAATACTTGACATATACCATATGTATGTTATAATGATTACATTAAACGGAGGGTATTGTCATGACTGAAACTGTAATGGATATGGACCAAATTGAAG
>Ga0164313_10003775_pt1 | contig 13483 bp, 5 predicted proteins | sample GuaBasSedimGuay4_FD_113735 | JGI IMG/M metagenome (GOLD analysis project Ga0164313, IMG submission 113735) | Subseafloor sediment microbial communities from Guaymas Basin, Gulf of California, Mexico - Guay4, Core 4569-4, 0-3 cm | ecosystem: Environmental > Aquatic > Marine > Hydrothermal vents >... | reverse complement strand
TCTTCTTTGTGAAAATCGACTGGTCTGTCTTCCGGAGTTCTTGTCCAATTGAATTTCCATGTGCTGTTTAAAGGCTTATAGTTCTTTGAGGCTTTAACATTATTGGCCTTCACCAGTGCTTTAGATTCAAAAGCAAAAAATATCGTACAAGCTGGTAATTTGTTTATTTCTACAACTTGTGGATTTTCTATTACAGGATCTAACGTTTGTGCATTAACATTTAATATTAATACAAAAGTAAATATACTTATGATGATGTGTTTGTAATTTATATTTAAGTCTTTATTTTATTGTTTTATTGTTTTTTGATATTCTTTATTTAATTTTCCAAAACCAGGTTCTATACCTTGTTTCATTTTTTCAATAATCCCAGGTCTTTCTGCTTTTAACCATTCTATAACTTCAACCGATTTTGGAGAAGGACAATTTTTCCATTTAATAGGCTCTAAACCAAAATCATGGTTTTTAGCATTCCAGTCATTATATTGTGCTCGCATCTGATTTACGACTTCTTGAAATTCTGGATGGTCTATTAAATTATTGGTCTCATAAGGATCATTTACTCTATCGTACAATTCCTCCTTAGGTTTTGTTGGAGCAAAAAACTTAGACTGTAATTCAGAGAGTTCGTTATTTTCTTCCAACGTTCGCATAATATGAACTGCTGGCCTGTAGAATTCCAAATACGCCTGATGTGCATCGTAGGATTGTTCAGATATATTATTTTTAATATATCTGTATTGTTGAGTTGTAACCGCTCTGGATTGTTCTAAAACTTCATCCCATAAATCTCTTGCGGAATATACATATGCTCTTGGATTTTTATCTTTCTTAATTATAGATCTTGCGGTCATATACTCAGGTAGTTCAACTCCTGCTGCTTCCAAAATCGTAGCGGCAACATCTACAGAAGCAACTAAGCGTTCTTCCTTTTTACCTCCAGTTAATCCTGCTGGCCAATTAACAATAAGTGGCAAGCGTAAACCAGGTTCATATAAATAACCTTTTCCTCTTATATTACATCTACCATTGTCACCTATAAAGATTACAATAGTGTTATCTTTCATACCTTTTTTCTCTAAATCTTTTAATAGAATACCAACTTCGTTATCCATATATTCCATTTGATCTAGATATTTTGCCCAGTCTAAACGTATTGTTGGGTCATCTGCATAATAAGGAGGTAAATCGACATCTTCAGGGTTTACTTTGTGTTCAGAATTTGCTCTAACGCTATTCCACCACCCTCCACGATGTGTAACATGTAAAGTCACTTGCTGAAAGAAAGGTTGATCCTCCGGAAGTACATTATGTTGTTTATCAAACAAACCAAATTCTGTCTTGCCATCCCAATTTCCTAATTTTTGATGTTTAAAGTTCACATCAATTTTTTGACCTTTCTGTCTAACTAAATTACTTCCAATTATACAGGTGTATCCTGCATCTCTTAAGTAAGATGTGATTGGTTGGTAAGGTTCCATTAAAGGAACATCTCTGTTGGATCTATGATGTTGTGTATTAGATATATTTTGGTGTACTCCAACCATCATATTAGATCTACTTGGAGAACATATCGAATTATTTCCGAAAGCATTCATATACTGAATTCCAGATTCTGCCAACGAATTTAAAACAGGAGTTTTTACAGCTTGCATGCCATAACACTCAAGGTCTGTGCTAATATCTTCGGCGAGAATAAATAGGATATTAGGTTTTACTTTTTCTTGTTTAGTTCCTGAAGTTTTTTGATTTGAATTAGCACAGTTTAAACTTAAAACACCAACTAAACAAAACAACACTATCACATTTAATCTCATATTTTTTTATTTACAATTGTATTCAAAATATTGAATAGCAAAGATTATTATAATTTTATTTAATTGAATAGCAGACTCTAACATCTGCAAACCAAAAATTAACATAAAAATACTCCTAATTAAACAATCGATACTTATAAAAACTAAATCTTCCGTTCATAATTTACTTTTTGATAATTGTTGAAACATTATGGTAATTAGAATGAATACTTAAATCAAATATTTTATTGAAATTAGCAATACTAAAATCATGTCAATATTTAGTCATAGCTAAACTAATTCAATATTTAAGGACTATGAAAAATGTGTTTATTTTGTGTTACTTTTTGTTTATTTTATACACTTAAGGTTGAGACAACTCCAAGGTTTTCGAGGTGTCTTCATGTTTAGGATTAAAAGGATAAAATTAGGGAATCAAGGAATTTTACTATTGTTATAATTAACAATTCCTAATTACCATTTATTATTGTAATTTTGCAACTCGAAAGCAAGTTCTTTTTATGTCCTATTTGAAGGTCATTCATGCTTCAAACAACTTGTTATTTTGTTTATGATTTTAAATAAAGTAAAATATTACCTTATAATCTTAGCACTAATGTTGTCTTGCAATATTTCTGTCATTGCACAGAATATTGAACATTTAGAATTACCAGAACAAGTAGGTGTAGTTAAAGTAAATAGCTTTGTAGAAGATACTGAAGGATTTTTATACATTGGATTAAATAATGGCTTATTTCGATATGATGGACATGAAGTTAAAGAAATAAAGTGCGTTGATGAATCTGGAATTGAATATAATTTAGGAAACATTGAAAAACTTGTTCTAGATCGAGATGGTGAGATTTTAGTCGTATCCAGGCAACACATATTTATATTTAACCCTAAAACCAATATTTCTAGACGGTTTATTTTAAATGAAAGTTTAGGTGTTGAGTACAGAGTTGGTTATGTAACCAGAAGTAACGAAATAGTAATTGGAACGAATAAAGGTTTAAGAATTTATAATAAAGAGACTAACAAATACGAATCCTACATTCACAATTCCTATAACTTAAAATCCTTAAGTCATAATGTAGTAAGAGATGTTTACGAAGATTCACTTGGGAATTTATGGGTGGGTACTTATAATAAATTAAACAAGTTTGATAGGAAAACAAAACAATTTACTGCATTTAACCTTAAACCCAAAGACGGCATACAGGAGAAAAACAACCTTATCTTAAAAATTGAGTTGTTACCTGATGGCACCAATAATAATTTGATAGTTGGAACTGAAACTGGACTTTCTGTTTTTAATATCAAAGATTACTCGTTTAAGACTTATACAAATAGTAACACTAATGGAGAAATAAGTAATGACGTTATTAAAACCGTATTCCCTATTAATAAAGATGAAGTTTGGTTTGGATCAGATCTTGGGCTTAATAAGTTTTCAATAAAAGAGAAGAAAGTCATGAACTTTTTTCATGAATTTAGTAATAAAAATTCCATAAGTCATGATGTTGTCAACTGTTTATTCATGGATAAACAGGGTAATCTATGGGTTGGTACAGATAATGGCGTTGATAAAATTTATATACCAGATAATAATATTCTTTTTAATAGAACAGGGCCTAATAAAAAGGAACATCTTGGCAGTATTGAGGTGAATTCGTTTGCTGAGGATAGTAAAGGAAATCTTTGGTTTGCAACCAATCAGGGATTAATAAAATATGATTCAATAAGTGATGATTATATGGAGTATCATCCACCTCAAATTCTTCATACAAAAGTGTCGAATATTTTTATTGACAAAAGTGATAACGTTTGGATAGCAACTCCCGGAGGAATTAATAAGTACGATGGCAATAAAGACACGTTTTTAAGCTATACAGCAAGAGAAGGTCAAGAAGGTTATTTAACATCAAATTATATTTCGGATTTGACCATAGATAATAAAGGGAATTTATGGGTATCAACATATAATAAAGGATTGTTTTTATTACCAAAAGGTATGACAGATGGTAACTTCATGTCTATTAATTTAGATAATGTTCATAATGTTTCTTTTAATGGGATAAGCAGCTTGAGTTCAGATGATTACAATAATTTATGGGTCAATTCATATACTAATATACTCAAGTTAAATATCGAAACCCAAGAATCAATAGTATTAAGTATTAGGGATCAAGAACCTAAGGGTTTAATTTATAATACTTTTTTTGAAAATAATACCTATTGGGTTGCAGCATTAAATGGTATATTTAAATGGGATCAAGGCGAGGAGGAGTTTAATAAAATTGCTGATTTTGGAATTAAAATTAATGGTTTTGTTGTTGATGATAATATATTATGGTTTACAAACCACACAAATCTTTATAAATACAATTTAAAAGATGAAGTTTTAAAAAAAATACCTGGCTATTTTACACAAAACATAAATTTTAATAGAAATGGATACAAGGATGTATCTGGACGAATATATTTTAGCAGTTACGATGGTTTTGTGAGTTTTGACCCAAGTTTATTATCATTTAGTACAGAAGAACAAGATATTCGTTTTACTGATTTTAAAGTGCTAGGGAAATCATTGACAGAAGATTTAGAGTTTTATGATAAAACACTTTCAAACAAAGCAATAAACGACATAAGTGAAATTGAACTTTCTTATAATGATAATAGTTTTGACATCTCTTTTTCTTCCTTAAATCTAATTGATAATGAAAGTATTTCTTATAGTTATATTTTAGAAGGTTATGATGATAACTGGAAAACGTTAGCCGATGGATCTAACACAGCAAGTTATGTAAAAGTTCAACCAGGAGCCTATACTTTTAAAGTTAATACAAGTGATTCATTTGGCATAAAAAGTGGTAATTTACGCGAATTTTCAATTGTAGTAAAAGCACCTTTTTACACTTCCAATCTAGCAATATTTATTTATTTTATATTAATTGTTTCAGCTATAATTACAGCGCATAAAATTATTATATCTAGAGAGCAGTACAGTAACAGAATAAAATTAGAAACCTTTCAAAGGAAAAAAACAGAAGAATTAGCAGAGCTTAAAACAAAATTCTTTAGTACGATTACCCACGAATTAAAAACACCACTTACCCTTATAAAAGCTCCTATAGAACGAATTCTATTGGAAGAAAAAGATGAAAGCAAGATAAAGAATTTTGAAATAATCAATCGAAACGCAAATAGGCTAATTAAACTTGTTAATCAGATTCTGGACCTTAGAAAGTTTGAAAAAGGTTTGGAGAAATTAGAGATTCAGGAGTATAATATTATTAAGTTTTCAGAAACTATTTTTAAACAATTTGAAAACGAGGCGATACACAGAAATTTACGTATGAATTTTATATCAAACGTAAAATCCCTTTTGATATGGTTTGATCTTGAGAAGATGGAAAAAATTCTGCTTAACCTATTATCTAATGCATATAAATTCACTCCAGATGGAGGTGCGATTACACTTAAATTAGATAATAAGATAAAGATGTCTAGACTTCATGTATCTGTTATAGATTCAGGAACTGGTATTAAACCAGAAGACCAGAGTCAGATATTCCAAAGATTTTCTAATATAGATTCAACTAATTTTAGCAACCAAGGAGGTAGTGGAATTGGTCTGTCTTTAGCTAAAGAATATATCAACCTTCATAATGGAGATATAAGTTTTAAGAGTAAAGTTGGAAAAGGAAGTGAATTTACATTCGATATTCCAACCAATAAATCTTCTTATATAGAATATGTAGAGAAAACACCTGAAGAAGAAAATCTTGTAGACGAGAGTTTTGAAGAAAACAACGAAACTCAAAAAGAAGAAGATTCTGATAGGTTAGGGAATAAAAATCTTCCATTGATGTTGATTGTTGAAGATGAAATGGATATGCGTGAGTTCCTTCAAACAAGTTTTAATAAAAATTATAATGTAATAGTCGCTAACGATGGATTAGAAGGGCTAACAAAAGCTACAAAACGAATTCCAGATATAATTATTTCAGATGTAATGATGCCAAACATGGATGGTTATGAAATGTGTAAAAAACTTAAGACAGATATTAGAACCAGTCATGTGCCAATAATATTATTATCTGCGAAAGGTGATTCTAAAAGTAAATTGTCAGGTGTAGAATTTGGAGCTGATGACTATGTTGGTAAACCGTTTCAGCTAAGCTATTTAATAACTAAATCGAAAAATTTAATAGAACAAAGAGATCAATTAAAGGTTTCTTTCATTAAGCAACATAGCACTAAGATTAGTAAAATTCAAGTAAGTTCTCTTGATGAAAACTTCCTTAAAAAAGTGGTTGAACTTATAGAAAAAAATATAGGAAAAAGTGAATTAAATGTAAAAATGCTAAGTGAGTTGGTGAGAATGAGTCATACTAATTTCTATCGAAAAATAAAAGGATTAACAGGTCAGACAGCCAATGATTTTATTCGCTCAATAAGACTAAAAAAAGCAGCACAATTATTAAAAACTAAGCAATATAATGTTAAAGAGGTTATGTTTAAAGTTGGCTTCTCTAACCGATCTTATTTTAGTAAAAGCTTTAAAACGCTTTTTGGTTTGAGTCCAAAAGACTACAAATAATATTCTATTATTATTTCCACCATACATCTTGTAGCGTAGGGAAAACTCGATCTTTTAATTGAGAATTCCATTGCTGCCATTCTTTTAACAATTGATTATGTTTTTTCAATTGCTCTTCAGATAAATTGTTTTGTTCAGAAATCTCTTTATCTAAATTAAATAACTCAGGAGCATTAATATCTTGATTTTTATTTGAAACTAGCTTGTAATTTCCTTGTCTGATCGCCATAGCGTTCTGCTCCCATTTTCTCCAAAATAGCATATCATGAGGAGCACCATTATCATTACCTGTTAAATACGGAATTAAGTTAACACCATCCAGTGGATGCTCTTTATTTATCTTAACATTGGTTTGCCCAACAATAGTTGCCATAATATCAAGCGAGGAAATAGGCTTTTTATATGTTTGCCCTTCTGGAATAACACCTTTCCATCGCATAGCAAAAGGTACACGAATACCACCTTCAAATAGATCGCCTTTAAGACCTCTTAATGGTCCATTATCTGAAGCATTATTGTGTGCTCCACCATTATCAGATAAAAAGACAACTATTGTATTTTCATCTAATCCTTTTTCTTTTAGTGCGTCTAAAACCCTTCCAACTCCATCATCTACAGCGCTAACCATTGCTGCATAGGTTTTTCTTCTTTTATCTTTTATGTTTGGAAAACGTGATAAATATTTCTCAGTAGCTTGCAAAGGCGTATGAGGAGCATTGTATGCCAAATACAGCATAAAATGCTGATTGTCATCTGCCTGTTTTGTGATATAACGAACAGCGGCGTCACTAAGTTCATCGGTAAGATAATCCTCAGTTTTAACTTTGGTCCTGTTTTCAATAATTTTAGTTCTGTACCATTGCCATTTTTCTGTTACTTCCGAAAGATCATTTAAAGTTAGCTCATCAGGGAAATAACTATGTCCCCCGGACAAGAAGCCAAAAAAGTAATCAAAACCTCTTTCCAAAGGATGAAAGTCAGGATGGGTTCCCATATGCCATTTTCCAATGATTGCACTATTATAATTTGCTTTCTGCAAAACTGTAGCAATTGTCTCTTCTTCTGTAGGAAGACCTGCCTTTGGATTGCCAGGATCGATAGAAGGATTTGTAGTAAATCCAAAACGGTCTTGATATCGACCTGTTAACAATCCAGCTCTACTGGGTCCGCAAACCGGATAAGACACATAGCCTTCGTCAAATCGCACCCCTTCATTTGCAATAATATCTATATTGGGAGTAGGTATATCTTTACAACCATTAAAACCCACATCAGCCCAACCCATATCATCTGTCATGATGATAACCAGATTTGGTTGATTGTTTTGTGCATTTGGTTTGACCTGAGCCATTGACATACTTACAGTAAGAAATAATATATAAAGGAATTGCTTCATGATAATTTGTTTTTCATGGTCAAAGAACCGCATTTTTTTTCAAAATCAAATAATTAATATTATCTCAAACATTTTAATTATTATCAAAAATTAGCTACCATTCCTTTGAGGCCAGCATGAATTACATGGATATGTACTCGATTTCGATAACGCTGATTCAAAAAATAAAGTGCTCATAAAATTTATGTAAAACTTCTCAAAGAATTCGGCTTCCAAGCTTTAAACCTTCTCTCAGTTTAGCAGTCTTATTGTATAAAAGTAATCCTAAAGCAAACCTGAAAGACACATTAAAAATTACTGTGAAAAACAACAATTGACTTGAGAATTTGGAAAGATAAGTTTTAGATAATAAATACCCTTTACTTGGTAATTATCAGGTTGCATATTCTGATGACTCCACTAATTTTGTATGAAATAAGTCCTATAAACTAAATGTCATTAAATAAAATAAGTAACTGTTTCATTGGTTTTATCTTACTCCTAAATAGTTTTCATCTATATAGCCAAGACAGGCTGATCAAAGGCAAAGTTTTTGATTTTAGTACTCGCGCTCCCATGCCACTAGTTAATGTGCTCTTATATGAAGCCGATACAAGCATCGTTTTTAAAGGTAGCGTCACAGGAAATGATGGATCTTTTACTTTTGAAAACCTCAATAAAGATTCCTATACAATCAAACTATTATTTATAGGTTATACCAGCGTCAAAAAGAAAATAGAATTTATTTCCGGCAATGAAGTTGAATTGGGCATTATTTATATGAATGAGAACGCTGAGTCCTTAAATAATATTGAAGTTGTTATTGAAAGAAATACGATTGTACAAAAAAGCAATAAAACAATATTAAACATCAATGAAGGATTGAGTCAAAGCTCCTCCATTAGTGATCTTTTAGAAAATATCCCGTCAGTTAATGTGGATGATGATGGCATAGCAATTCAAGGTCAAAAGCCCATATTATTAATTGATGGAATTGAAAGTTCGAGGGATGAATTCAATGCACTTAGTCCACAAATAATTTCAAGCATAGAAGTTCAAACAAATGCTTCAGCAAAATACGCTGGTTCAAAAACAATTAATGTAAAGTTGAAATCAAAAGGTGTAAAGCAAAAAGATTTAAAATTAAGCACCCTTGGCGGAAATTATGATTTTTATAATGTGCAACTTTTGGGTAATTATCGCAAAAACAGGTTCAACTATGGAGCCGGAGGTTTTATTCAGAATCAGAATTACTACAGGGAGCAGGAATTGGTGAGAACATTCGATTTAAAGGATCAGGTTCTGTATCAAAATAAGCTGGATAGCACCAACGTCAAGAAAAAGAGAATATTTGCAAATGCAGCATATAAACTGAATAAAAAAAATGTGCTTCTCCTAAAGGGATTTATGGTAAATAACAAACAGGAACCAAACATATATCTCAACAATCAATATGTGTCAGATAATCCCAGAGAAAATTATTCGATAAACGATAATAATTTCAATCAAAATATAAACAATATCATCGGTATTTGGAGGAGAAAATCGGATAGAACAGGAGATTTTGAATGGACCAATCAATATCAGAACCTAAACTCCTTAAGAAATAATAATTCAAACACTTTCGATCTGGATGATGATAATTTATGGCAAAACAAAATAAGTACCGATGAAACAATGAATTTTGTTTTGTCAAGGGTTGACTATGCTAAGGTTTTGACGAAACAGTTCCAATTAGAGGCTGGAATTTCGTTTAAGAATGCAGACAATAGCATGAAATCTTTGGTGCAAAAATTCAATGAAAATCAGGATGAATGGGTAATTGATCCCAAAAGAAGTTATACCTACAACTACCTTGAGAACCGACTATCCACCTATCTCTCAATTTCATACCAAAAGAAAAAAATATCTACGAGTTTAGGTTTAAGGTTAGAAAATATTAAATGGGTTTCTTCGATAGAGGAAATAGATTCGAGTTTTGTAAATAAAAATTCTCTGCCCTCTCCTATTCTGGATATAAACTATAAGATAAATCAAAATCAGAACCTGAGTTTTGGATTTTCAAGGAGGATGATGATGCCAAATTACCGTTACTTAAATCCACATGCTAATTATTCAAACCCGGATATCATAAGAAGCGGAAACCCATATCTAAAAGCTCCATCCATTTGGAATGTAGAATTAATTCACAATTTAAATTCTAAAATATTAAACAATAAGTCCTCTATTTTCATCAGGCAGGAAGAAAACAAAATTGCAAGAATCATTTCAGAATCTGAAGCAGATGCGGTTCTATTGAGTAAACCTGAAAATATCGCTGAGAGTAATTCTATTGGTTTTGATGTAACACAAAAGTATAAAATCAATAAAAACTTCTCAATTAATACTTATCTGATAGCCTATCATTTTGAAATGAAAGATGGCATCCTTGATCCAAGAGCTAAAAACAAAGGATTAACCGGTGCAGCAAAAATCGGTTTGACCTATAAAACAAGTTATAAACTCAGGGCCAATATCAATTATAATTACAAAGGCAGAAAATACATTCCAAATGCTGAGATTTCCGATTATTCATTTGTAGATATCAGTGTAAACAAGTCCTTTTTAAAAAATAAAATTGGCCTTAGCTTACGAGCAAAAGATATTTTTATAGGCAGAAAGAGCTATTATCAAGGATATTCTAACGCTACTTATAACGAATTCTACAAAGGGTATAATTCAAGAAGTATAATTTTGGGAGCTGTTTACAATATGTAGATTTAGTTAAGGTAGGTCCAGGCTAATCAATTTTTTCTAACCAATCCTTAGCAAGAGAGGCCCAGTCAGGTGTATTCTTTTTATTCAAACCCAAGCTATATCCGTGTCCACCTTCCGGAAAAATATGCATAGTTGTATTCACATTCTTCTTTAGTAACGCCTTGTAAAGACCCAATGAATTTTCAACTGGAACTGCATTGTCATTTCCAGAATGAATGATAAAAGTGATAGGAGTATTTTCCTGAACATGTAACTCATTAGAAAACTGCTGGACCAATACCTCCTCAGGATTTTTACCGAGTAGATTATTTCGTGAACCCATATGAGTTACTCCCTTTTTCATACTAATCACAGGGTAGATCAACATTTGAAAATTAGGCGCTATTTTCTCCTTATCTATTTCATCTTTGGGGTCATAATAATTCGTATCATGTATGGCCAAGGAAGAAGCCAAATGACCTCCGGCCGACGAGCCTATTACACCTACTTTGTTTTTATCAATATGAAACTGCTTAGCATGAGCTCGAATATATCGCATTGCTCTTTGAGCATCTTGAATTGGCGCTTTAAAAGATGTAATCACAGATTCGGATTGAGGCATCCTGTACTTCAATACAAAGGCAGTAATACCCAACGAATTGAACCACTTTGCATAATCTGTCCCTTCCCAATCGTAGGCTACTCCGGCATATCCTCCACCAGGCAAAATTAACACTCCTATATTTCTTGAATTCCTGGTCGCTGGAAGGAATATTTCCAAAGCAGGCTTTTGAACTTTTCCTATGAAAATAATGTCCCATTCGGGCATGAATTCCTTTTCAACACTTTGCCGATAATTCGGGATATCACTATCGTCCCACAACGTGACTATCTCCTGAGCATGTGAACTGAAAGAGAAAAATAAACAAATGCTTATTATTGAAATTAATTTATTCATGCCAATAGCGTTCTATGAGGCTACAATGTATTTAAATCCTGATCAAAAATCAGCTTTTCTCCCTTATTTATCTTGATAGATTTTTTTGTTTGCCCATATTTCAGCTCTATGGTTGAGTCTTTTTGAGACAGCACTTCAAACTGCTTAAGCACTCCATTTTCCCATTTAATATTTAATTCATGTCCACCTCGAGCTTTCAAACCTTTCACACTTCCATCTTTCCAAGCTGAGGGCAAAGCGGGTAATAGTTCTATTACATCTGTATGTGATTGTAATAGCATTTCAGCCATACCAGCTGTACCACCCATATTTCCATCTAATTGAAAGGGTGGGTGGGCGCAGAATAAATTTGAAAAAGTACCACTACCTTGCCCCATCAATCTTTCTCCTTTTATAGTTGCAGGAAATAAGAGTCTTCTATACAATTTATAAGCACGGTCTCCATCATTGAAGCGAGCCCAAAAGTTCACTTTCCAAGCCAATGACCATCCTGTACCATCATCTCCACGAGCGTTTAAGCTTACCTTTGCAGCCTCCGCTAAGTGAGGTGTTTTTTCCATTGAAATTTGTTTACCAGGATGAAAAGCATACAAATGCGATACATGGCGATGCTTACTTTCCGGATCATCCACATCTTCTTTCCATTCTTGTAATTGTCCCCAACTACCAATAGTAAGTGGCGAAATTTTATCGCGAATTTTTTTAACTACTGCACTAAACTCTTTGTCGGTTCCTAATACTTCACAAGCCGCTATACAATTGTTCAATAAGTCCCAAGCAATTTGATGATCCATAGATGCCCCACGAGATATACCTCCATGTTCAGGAGAATAAGATGGAGAAGAAACTAAATATCCGTTCTCGTCTTCAATCAAATAATCTATCCAAAAGAGTGCGGCTTCTTTCATTAATGGATATGCTGTCTCTTTTAAGAATTGTTCATCTTGTGTAAATTCGTAATGCTCCCAAAGATGCTGACACAACCACGCTGCTCCGCCAGGAAATGCTCCCCAAGGAAATCTCCAGCCCGGTGAAGTGTAACCAAACGGATTGTTCATGGTGTTTACTACCCAGCCACGTGTATTGTAAAACTCCTTTGCTGAAATTTTCCCTGGTTCAACAAGCGTTTCCATATAATCGAACAAAGGTTCATGGCACTCACTTAGGTTTGTCAATTCGGCTGGCCAGTACAACATTTGCTGATTGATGTTCATATGATAATCGCAGGCCCAAGCAGGGTTGGTACTGTTATTCCATTTACCCTGTAAATTCATGGGCATAGTTCCCGGACGAGATGAACTGATCATCATATAACGCCCAAATTGAAAATAGAGTTCTTCAAGACCTAAATCAGTTGCGCCTTCTCCATATTTTACTAAGCGCACATCCGTTGAAAGGCTATCTCTTGCGTTATCGCCCAATTCAAATTCAACTCTCTTATAAAGTGCCTTATAATCTTTTTGATGAGCTGCATGCAAAGCATCGTAGGATTTACCCTCAATGTTTTGCAATGTTTTTTTGTTTTCAGCTTGAAAATCATTCCCTTTATATTCTGGATATTTATTGATATAATCTGTCGCCGCAACATGATACATGTTCACGTATCTTGCACCTGTTACTTCCACTTTCCCATCTTTAAAGTTCACTTTTCCATCGGTTTCAACTTTGATACAAGTTTCAAATTGCATTCCGTTATCAGCAACTTCTCCTTGAAAGGAATAAATGGAATTTGAAAAAGTTTCGCTGTTTTTTACATGTGGCGTCTCAAAGCTAAGTGAATAATTGGCAGCTTTATCTGCCTCGAAGCGATACACCAAAGTTTTTGCAGGGTAAGAAGCAAAATAAGTTCGGTTGTAATTAATATCATTTATTTTATAACTTACTTTTCCTTCTGCATTCTCGATGTCCAATTCACGAACATAGTCTGATACCTCTCCTTTGTGGCCTGCCTCAACATAAAAATCGCCCATAGTTTGTTGTGCACCATAATTACCGAAACTTGATTTTGATCC
>Ga0164313_10003774_pt1 | contig 13485 bp, 11 predicted proteins | sample GuaBasSedimGuay4_FD_113735 | JGI IMG/M metagenome (GOLD analysis project Ga0164313, IMG submission 113735) | Subseafloor sediment microbial communities from Guaymas Basin, Gulf of California, Mexico - Guay4, Core 4569-4, 0-3 cm | ecosystem: Environmental > Aquatic > Marine > Hydrothermal vents... | reverse complement strand
CCTATGTAGGTAAACACATGCCTTCTTCTTTGGTGCATAGCAACATAAAGCACATCAGGATTTCTAGGATCCATTAATATTTCATTGGCTCCAGTATGTTCATCAACAGTTAAAATGGCATTCCATGTCTCGCCACCATCAATTGACTTATACACACCTCTGTCTCCTCCACTACTCCAAACAGGGCCAACGGCAGCAACATAAATAACCTCTGAGTTGCGTGGGTCAATTGTAATCATACCAATATGTTCGGAGTTTTTCAACCCCATGTTCTTCCATGACTTACCGCCATCATTGGATCGGTAAATTCCATCGCCAAAATCAACACTTCTTTGATTGTTATTCTCACCAGTCCCTACCCAAACAACATTTGAGTTATTTGGGTCGAGGGTAATGCATCCAATCGAAAAACTTCCTTGCCCATCGAAAATAGGTTTAAAAGTATTACCTGCATTATTAGTTTTCCACACACCACCAGCGGCGCTGGCAACATAAAATTCGTTGATATTATCTGGGTTTACAGCAAAATCGGCTATTCTACCACTTGTGATGGCAGGGCCAATACTTCTAAATTTTAATCCTGAAATAGATGTTTCATCCAAAACTGATTTAGCTGCTGGATCAGTTTTAGCCTTTTTCTTTTTTTGTGCAGTAGTTTCTGTAATAAGCAGAAAGGTAATAGATAAAATGAGTAGAATTTTACTTGTAAGCTTCATAACAAAAGGTGTTTTAATTTTGCTTGAAGGTACAAAATATGCTCAAAATTATATATCCCGTTTGTGTAAGTTCCGGTACAAAAAAAAGGCTACCTCCGAATAGGGATAGCCTTTTAATGAGTTTTATTATAATTTTAGTTTTCGTCTGTTATATAACCAAGCTCTCTTCTGCGAGTCTCCATTTTCTTGGCACTGTCATAATCCTTCAATTTGAAATATACAGCATGAAGATTCTGTAATGCTAACTCGTCTGCATCATCAGCTTCTAACACTTTCTCAAGAAAAGGCACAGCTTTATTCCACTCAACCTTCGCCTTTTCTTCAAATGCAGCGCCTTCTTTTCTATAAGTAGCTACATCCATATCGATTGCTTGTTTGTTGATTTTATCTCCAAGGCCAATATAAAATACTGCCAGGTTAATTAACGAGAACCTATCTGCAGGATTGATCTCCAAGGCTTTTTCATATTGCTCTACTGCTAGCTCATATTTTTCCTGTGAGTCATAAAGTAAACCAAGGTTTGTGTACAGCATTGAATTTTCAGGCTCCTCTTCGATTGTAACCTTAAGTTCAGCTATTGCTTCATCTATTTTATCCATTTTGATCAAAATATCAACTGCAGTTTTTCTAAAGTCATTATCCTCTGGATATTGCTTCATTGCCAGTTTAATATACTCCATCGCTTTGTCAGGATTGTCGAGTTTATTAAGTTGATAGTAAACAACTGTATTTAACGCTGATTTAGGATAGTAGCCTATGTCAAAAGAACCTTGATAATATTTAACAACATCTTCGTAACGTTCCAGCTGTTGAGCCATAAGTGCTGCATAGATATAGCCTGTTGTATCTTCCGGTACTACCTTAGTATATGCATCAAAAGCATACATTGCTGTCTCATAATCATCTGCTTGATAAGCTTCTACACCTTTGTTCATAACAGTACCTGTTAGCTGACCAAGATTAATCTCACTAAGGCCACCATAGTTACTACCTTCTTTTTCAATTTCTAAAACCTTTTTATATGATTCAACGCCTTTCATAAGAGCATCTGGATCTATTGCCTGTACACTTTCGTCATCAGACATCGCAATTGCGCCATAAATCTGGGCTCGTATATACCAGGTACGACCTTTGTCTTTTGTTTTTTCATCCAGAATTGCTGGCTCAATTAAGGCAATCGCTTCAGCATACTCCATTTTTCCAAATGCCGTATTCGCCTTGTTTACATTTTTTGGTTGAGCAAACGCAGAAAGACTAACCGTTACTGCAAGCATCAACATTATTAACTTTTTCATAATTATTTATTTTTCAACTTTATTTATTCATTACTTTCATCAGAAGACTGATCATCATTATTTTCATCAGAAGACTTTTCATCATTGTTTTCTTCAGAAGACTGATCATCATTGTTTTCTTCAGAAGGCTTTTCATCCATTGGATTAACAGTATCTTGATTTTCATCATCCAATTCACTTTCAGCCATCTTCTCAATTTTAGCTACCGAGGATATTGCATCACCTTCATTAATACGTATTAGTCGTACTCCTTGCGTTGCCCTACCCATTATTCTTAAGCCATCAACCGCAAGTCGAATCGCGATACCTGATTTATTAATAATCATTAAATCATCACTATCTACTACACCTTTAATAGCTACCAGACTGCCAGTCTTTTCAGTAACATTCATGGCCTTCACTCCTTTACCACCTCTTTTGGTGATTCGGTATTCGCTAACAGAAGAACGTTTTCCATATCCTCTGGCTGAAACAACAAGCAAGGTTGCATCTTCATGAGGTACACATACCATGCCAATTGCCTTATTATTTTCTCCCTCAAGCCTTATTCCGCGAACTCCTGTTGCTGTTCTACCCATGGCTCTAACATGCGATTCATGGAAGTGAATAGTCTGGCCTGCACTGCTTGCAATAATGATATGATTATCACCATTAGTAAGACTAACTTCAAGCAAAGAGTCTCCCTCAGCAATGTTAATGGCATTTATTCCATTTTGACGAGGTCTTGAATATGCTTCAATAAAGGTCTTCTTTATGGTACCATTGGCAGTACACATAATGATGTAATTATTATTAATATAATCTTCATCACTAAGACTCTTTACATTTATTACAGATTTTACTTTATCTCCGGGCTCAATATTTATTAAGTTCTGAATAGCCCTGCCTTTTGTAGCTTTACCACCTTCAGGAATAGCCCACACTTTTTTCCAGAAGATTTTACCCATTTGAGTAAAGATGAGCAAGTAATTATGATTGGTAGCTGAGAATAGATGTTCAACAAAATCGTCAGTTTTACTGGTAGCTCCCTTAGATCCTACACCACCTCTTCCTTGTGTTCTATACTCGACTAAAGCTGTCCTCTTGATGTATCCTTCATGAGAAATAGTAATCACCATTTCATCGTCAGGTATCATGTCTTCAACAGTCAGGTCATCAGCAGCATGTTCAATGGATGTCCTTCTTTCATCTCCAAACCTATCTTCAATTAGGGTTAACTCATCCTTGATGATAGTCATCCTTAACGGTTCATTATCAAGTATTTCTGTGAGTTCTTTAATCAACTCCATTACTTCAGCATACTCCTTTTGAATCTTCTCGCGCTCCAGACCGGTAAGTCTTTGTAAGCGCATTTCTAAAATTGCTTTAGCCTGAATATCGGAAAGTTTAAACTTCTCCATTAATCCGGTTTTTGCAATTTCGGGATCTCTCGACTTTCTTATTAGAGCGATAACTTCGTCAAGATTATCGAGTGCTATTAGATACCCTTCTAAAATATGAGCTCTTTTTTCAGCTTCCCTTTTTTCGTATTCGGTACGTCTTATTATCACCTCATGCCTATGATCAACATAATGTACGATCATGTCTTTAAGGTTAAGGGTTCGTGGCCTTCCCTTAACTAAAGCAATATTATTCACCCCAAACGAAGATTGGAGCTGAGTGTACTTGTACAAGTTATTTAAGACGATATTAGGAATAGAATCCTTTCTAAGATCATATACTATACGGAGACCATTCCTATCTGATTCATCCCTTATATCTGAAATTCCTTCAATTTTCTTATCATTGATTAAAGCAGCTGTTTTCTCAATCATTGAGGCCTTATTAACCTGAAAAGGTATCTCAGTGACAATTATTTGCTCTTTACCTGTTTTAGTAGTGTCGAAATGTGCCTTAGCACGCATTAACACCCTGCCTCTACCTGTTTCAAATGCCGATTTCACTCCAGTATAACCGTAGATAATTCCTCCGGTTGGAAAATCTGGAGCCGTAATATGTGTCATCAGCTCTTCAATTGTTATATCGTTATTGTCAATATAGGCTTTGATACCATGAACAACCTCAGTGAGGTTATGAGGGGGCATATTAGTGGCCATACCAACTGCAATACCGGATGCGCCGTTTAAAAGCAAATTAGGAAGTTTTGCCGGTAAGACTGTGGGCTCCTTCAGAGAATCATCAAAGTTAAATTGATAGTCAACAGTATCTTTGTTGATATCACTCAGCATTTCATCCGAAATACGCTTCAGCCTTGCTTCAGTATAACGCATAGCCGCCGGTGAATCACCGTCTATAGAGCCAAAGTTTCCTTGTCCGTCTACCAGAGGGTAACGAAGAGACCACTCCTGCGCCATTCTTACCATCGAATCATAGACCGATGAGTCGCCATGTGGATGGTACTTACCTAAAACCTCTCCTACAATTCTGGCGGATTTTTTATGTGCCTTATTATAAGAGACACCTAATTCGAGCATCCCATATAAAACCCTCCTATGTACTGGTTTTAAACCATCTCGTACATCAGGTAAGGCCCGTGATACAATAACCGACATCGAATAATCGATGTACGCAACGCGCATTTCATCCTCAATATTAATTGGAATAATAGTCTCTGAACCAGGGAGACCTTCCTTATTATCATCTGCCATATATTAGCTCTTGAATTGCCAAAAAAATATGCGCAAAGTTAAGTATAAAAAAGCAATAACATGTTAAGGATTTACGCCTTATATCATGGTAAATTTCTCTTTATCTTAAGGAATAGAAAGTGAACTTAATAGGGGTTGATTTTACGCTTATTTTTACCCTTATATTTAACTAATCTCGGATAGTTTTGGCCATAGTCAGGATCTTGCCATTTCCAAAATGGATGCACTCTACTACGGTAGTTCTTCCTTCCATGATGATGGTTGATTTGCGTGTGGCAACTACTTATTGGACACTTATTCCTATCGGGCAGACGCCAGGTAACACCAATATTGGTGTAAAAAGCCGGCAAATTATGGGTAATACTGTAGGTTGATTCAGGGATTGTGATGGTATAGTTCTTGAATTCGACTGATGGACGTAAATAAACTTTTACATATTCGGATAAAGAATGTTCAAACCGAACACCTAGATTAAAGAATATACCTTTCTTAATTACATCCGGATTAAAGTGTTTTTTCTGCTGGTTGTAAGTCCCTACTTTGGCATCTACCACAATCATATTCCGCTGGGTCTTGAAAACCTCTCCTCCCAGCATAAAATACCAGCGGAGGTAATAACTAAGTTTAAAGTCTGCTTTAAACGATTCTAATTCACCCTTGAAAACACCAGGCCTATATTCTCCAACAAAATATGGCTCGAAAGCAAACCCACCACCAATTCTATAACGATCGAAAACATAATGCACAGAAACATTAATAGGAATATTTGTTCCTAAGGCCTTGTACTTCACAGCTATGGAATCAGTACCAAGAAGAAAAGAGGTAGTGTCAATTGGGGTGTTTCTTATAACACTCGGGTTGCCAATCCAATTAGTATAAGCTATTGATATACTATCTGTTACAGCAAAAGTGTTATCAAATATCAGCGGTGCAGAATTAGGATTTTGGATAATACCTCCGGAAGTAATTTCATGGCTATTAAAAGTTGCACCATAGCCAATAGAGCCACTAACCGTAATATTGCCAATAAACCTGCGAAACGGATTTATATTCGAGCCCGAAGATTTCTTCAAGTTGCCTTGAGCAAAGCTATTGGTAATTGAAATTACCAGTATAAATAAAACTGCTTTTGCCCGATTCATATATTAATTAAGGAAATAGTTTGCCATCAGATTCATTAACGAACTATTTAACAACTAATTTGACAAGATGTCTCTTAACTAATGGAATATTAATCAAATCAACTTTTTCAAGTATTTCAACTGTTCTGTCATATTCATTCTTACCTATTTTTCGCTCTATAGAAAGGTCTTCATCCTCAGAACTGCTTAGAAAAGATGAAATAAATCGAACAAGTATAAATGGTGCCTTCAATAACTCAACACAGTATTGTTCATCCGTGACATCCTCAGAATCAACCTTACTCTTCATTAACTCGTCTTTGTTGAGCATCATGCCTATAAGATTTTTAATATGATCATAGAATATTTCAGACCATACGTCATAATGCTTAATTAGGTACTTCATCGCATTAACAACAGGGTCCTGCTTAAGGAAGTATCCTCCTTTTGAATACTTTCTGGCTTTTTTATTCAGAGCCATTTCTTCCATTAGGCTCACACTGTTATTTGCGAGTGCCACGCCTACACTAGGCGTAATCATTATTAAGGATAGAAAATCGTGGACAGAAATTTCTAAAAATGGTGCCTCCTTTTCAATAAACTCTTCTCTTAATTTCTCAGTTGCTTCTTTGATTTTAGAATCAAGAATCAGAGCACCTATTTCATTCTCAGTAAACATATAAATAGCTTATATTTTGCCAATAAAGTTATGAAAATCAATACAATGATATGGCTAAATGGCTATAAAGATAAATGGTTGTCATTTTGGACAACCATAAATCCTTAATATACAATATGTTATAGGGGTATTACTTACCCGATACTTGAGCTAAAATATCCTGATATCTGGCACTTAATGCCTCGTCTGTTTTAAGATCAGCTTTGATTTTCTTGTAGATTTTGCCTTTATTACCAACCATTTTAGTTGCTAAGTCTGAGTTAACTTTTCTGATACTAGCTGTTCTTTCATCTTTCAGTTTAGTTACCAAAGCAAGAAACTGCTTCTCAAAATCTTTCGCCTCTATTGCCGCTAGTTTTCCTTCATCACCTTTGGTAGCCGCTAACTCCTTATATCGTTTTCCGGTCATACCTTCTTGTGCCTTTATCATTTTGTTTAACTCAATACTGATATCTTTCTTCATGTACTCAATTGACTGTGACAAAACAGCAAATTTCCTTAAATCACCATCTGTAATTTCATCCTGCGCCAAAACCATACTTCCAGCGAGCACACTCATAACTGCTGTTAAAAACAATACTTTAATTCCCTTCATTATAAATAAATTTTAAGTTTAAGATTTTAATAACTCGCAAATAAGTCACAAGTGCACTCTAAATGCAAGACACTAATTGATTTATTTGGCTATTAACATAAAATATATACCTATTTTAGGCCTTAATTAAACCTTTAATACGATCCAACCGGTTAATGAATAGATTTCTATTAATTACTTTAATCATTCTTACTTGTGTTGCTGGTAAGATAAATGCGCAAAACAAACTAAGTCTCATAGCCGGAGTGAACTTTTCCAGTGTTAGTAGTATTAACAGTACTAACCCTGATGGAACTTTGGGTCTAAATCTTGGTGTAGGTTATAAGTATTATATGAATGACCTAGGGTGGTTTCTAAAGCCAGCCCTTTTTTACTCTCAGGAAGGCTGGCTTCATCAAAGGTTGAATTACCTTAATTTACCTGTGATAGTTGGCTTTGACTTTACTGATGATTTTAATTTTAATGTTGGCTTCCAATACGGCTATATGCTTAACGATATTAATAATGACGCTGTTGATCGAAGTAATTTAGCCTTTCTTATTGGTTTTGAATTTTACCCAACGGAAGTATTTGATGTAGGCCTTCGGTTTTCTAATGGTATAAAAAATATAATTGCCAAGCCGGATGACCTTGTTATTAAAGATGCCAGGACCTTTTCCATTCAGTTTTATTTTGCATTTAATATTGGCAAAAAAGCTAATTAGAAGCTATCTATTACTTTTACTACTTAGCTTTGCCGTAACTAAAACCAGCATTTAATCTCTTGAAATCACGCAAATCCGTTCTTATCTGGCTAATATCTGGTGCAACTCTAGTAGCATCAATGGTTGTAATTGGTGGTATTACGAGGCTAACTAATTCAGGCTTGTCTATGGTTGAGTGGAAACTCATCATGGGGAGCATCCCCCCATTGTCAGAGCAAGAGTGGCAGGCGACATTCGAAAAGTATCAACAATTCCCCGAATACCAAAAAATTAACAGTGAGTATACCTTAAGTGATTTCAAAGCTATTTTTTGGTGGGAATACTCCCACCGCCTTCTTGGCAGAATCATTGGGATTATATTCTTAGTTCCATTCATCATATTCTGGATCAAAGGGTATTTCAATAAGCGCTGGCTCTGGAGGTTAAGTATATTGTTTGTCTTAGGTGGTTTTCAGGGTTTTTTAGGCTGGTTTATGGTTAAAAGTGGTTTAGTCAGCAACCCTGATGTCAGTCATTACCGACTCGCAGCACATCTTATTGCTGCTCTATTGCTGTTCTCTTACATTATATGGTTGATAATGGATTGGCTTAATGACATCAAAAATCCAATTAAAATTAAAGGATATAACAAATCATTATGGGTATTATATCTTCTGTCTTTAGTACAAATCACGTATGGGGCTTTGGTTGCAGGCTTAAATGCCGGGTTATTCTACCCAACCTATCCAAGAATGAATGGCGAATGGATACCAGCTTCAATTAATGAACAGATAACTAATGTTGGCTGGCAGGCTCTGGTTAGCGGTATTACCACAGTGCAGTTTATTCATCGCTGGTTAGGCACTTTACTTTTCTTTCTTATTGTGGGAGTCTATTATGTTTACCAGCCTTCACTATTAACCCAGGGTAAAAAGAGGCTACAAACTTTGCTATGGGTTGTATTAACGCAGGCCACCCTTGGCATTTTTGCATTATATCTCAGTGTTCCATTTATAATTGCTGTCCTGCACCAATTTACTGCGGTAGTAGTATTAGGAGTATTGATTATGAACCTTCATGGTTCACGTTCTGGTCAGCTTGCACAAGCTTAAAAAACTCGTAAATCCCCTGAATAGTTAGGTTGCGATCGATAATGTCAAATTTATCTTCCAGCGGCTTTAGAACTTCCGATAATCCTCCTGTGGCAATCGTAGTAATATCATAGTCTACGCTACTTTTAATTTTGTCTATCATGAAAGTTACCTGTCCAACAAAACCCCATAAAATACCAGAATTCATAGCTTCAACAGTATTAGTACCGAGGGGTTTTTCGGGAAGCTCTAATGGTATTTCCGGTAATTGCGCTGCGTTCCCCGAAAGAGACTCCATTGAGGTTCTGATACCAGGAGCTATGGCAACACCACCTAAATGAGCATTTGGGTCAACCAACGTGTAAGTAAGAGCCGTCCCAAAGTCAACAATTAGACAAGGCCCTTGATTTTTCAGATAGCCTGCCAAAGCATTTGCTAGTAAATCAGTACCAATTTCTTCCGGGTTGGCGGTTTGAATTGGTAATAGGTGGTACCATTTTTTTTGAAAGAGTAAAGGCTCTTGATGTAACTCTATTTTCGTAGCATCAAGGATGACATCAGTTAAATGGGGCACCACGCTACTTACCCCGACGCCTTCAATTTTATCCTTATCAATGTTCTCGGCTATTATAGCCAATTGTTGAGTATAATAAGCCAGGGTCTGATCCTCTTCTGAGCTAATTCTATATTCTTGCCAGGAATCATTATTTCTTACACCAACAGTTATATTAGTATTACCAATGTCAATCGCTATAAACATGGCGTTAAAGCTATATAAAGTATTTTATAATCCGATTCTTAATAAATAATATATTTTTGTACTAACCTGATTATTCTTATGAAAGATGTTCTGACAGATGTACATATTGATTTTTCAGAAGGAAGTCTCCTTTTCCTTAACCTTGCATTAGCTTTTATAATGTTTGGTGTAGCCCTGGGAATAGAGACTAAGAATTTCCAGGAGCTACTAAAAAATCCAAAGTCAGTAATTACAGGTGTAATCAGTCAATTTTTGCTATTACCCGCCCTTACATTTTTACTTGTATTCTTTCTCAAGCCTGTACCAGGATTAGCTTTAGGTATGATATTAGTAGCCGCCTGCCCGGGTGGTAATGTTTCAAATTTCTTTTCATCTATTAGCAAAGGAAATGTTGCTTTGTCGATAACACTAACGGCCATAGCCACTATTTTGGCAATGTTCATGACCCCCTTAAATTTTGAATTTTACAGCAATCTCTATTTGGGTGACAAATTAAACATGGATGTAAAAATGGATGCTATCGCAATGATGAAAACGGTATTCTATTTACTAGTAATCCCATTAATTATTGGCATCATATTTAACACTAAGTTTCCTAAATTAACAAAAACGATTAATCAACCCATTAAGATTGTTTCCTTTTTAATCTTAATTGCTTTTATAGTATTTGCTTTTTTAAAGAACCTGGAATTATTTATTGAGTATTATCATTATATCATCTTCGTCGTATTTCTTCATAATCTTCTTGCCTTGGGGAGTGGTTATGGACTAAGCAGACTTTTTGGTAATAAGGAGCAAGATAACAGAACGATATCTATTGAAACTGGTATTCAAAATTCAGGTCTTGGCCTTGTTCTCATATTTACCATATTTGATGGTAATGGTGGAATGGCACTTATTGCTGCCTGGTGGGGAATTTGGCACATTATAAGTGGTATTATAGTTTCTTTAATCTATTCAAAAGGGGCAATTTTTCAAGTAAAAAACAATGATTAAAAATATTTTTATTAACTATTTTCAGCGAATCTGGGCCAGAGGACTAATTATGTATATTACAATTACCTTTAGATTCTATTTTAAAAGATGGCAAATACATAACTACCCGAAGATGGGAAGACGTGATCCTGTGATATATGTTGCCAATCATCAAAATGCCTTTCTTGATGCCTTTTCGATTATTTTTTCACAAAGCAGGCAACCTATATTCCTGGTAAGAGCTAATATATTTGCAGCCAAAATTGCCAGAATTGCACTCAGGTCATGTAATATGTTTCCTATATATCGCCAACGTGATGGTGGTAATACACAAGCTAAGAATGAGAAAATAATTCAGGATTGTATTGATGTCCTTAAAGATGGACGTCAACCTTTGGCAATTTTTGTGGAAGGGAATCATAGCATGATGCGAGCTTTAAGACCAATAAAAAAAGGCGTTGCACGGATCGCCTTTTCGGCGCTTGAACAAAGTGATTTTAAGATGAATTTAAAGATTATTCCTATAGGTATTGCCTACAGTAAACATACGCGTGCGCGCGCTGATTTATTTGTTAACTTTGGTAATCCTCTCTTAGTAAATGAGTATTTGGAACTCTACCAGGAAAATCCTAGTAGGGCTTACCTGCAAATAACCAAGGATATCTCAACTGAATTAACCAAGCTTATCGTTAATATTTCTGATAGGGAGAATTATAAAGAAATTGAAAAGGCCTGGATAAGCCAGAAAGTGACTTACGATAATATGATTGATGAGCTCCATAATGATCAACAAATTATTGCCCAGCTTACCAAAGAGAAACAGGAAGGCAAAGATCTTAAGGTTCTCGAGCGCCAGAAAAAGAAAAAATCAGTCATTCCTATGATTCTTGGTTTCCCTGCCTTTATTTACGGTACATTAAACACCTTGCCTTTATACTTTATCATGAGCAGACTTCTGACTAAAGTAGTAACAGATATTCATTTCTATGGCTCGATAAAGACAGGCGGAGGAGCAATTATTGGTGGTTTAATATATTCTTTGCAAGCTATTGGTGTATATGCCTTAACAGGAGGGAATCTATGGATTGCCCTGTTTTACTTTGTTAGCTTACCATTTTTCGGCATTTTTGCCTATGATCACTACCTAAAGTACTATACCGATGAACCAAGTACAACTTCATCAGCTGACCTACTGAAAGGATATAAATAACTTCTCAATTAAAAACCGCTTATAATGCCTTTTGTTGCTTTTTATCATACCCACAAACTCGTTGTAGTATTATTTATCCTAATCTATCTAATAAAAGCTATACTGCTTCTAATGGGCAATAAGGATGCTCTGAATAAATTTAATAAGAAAGTTAAGATTCCTGAGATGATAGTAAGTGCTCTGCTATTTATAACAGGTATTATTATGTTGAATAACATAGCTGACTTCAACCTTATATTTACCATTAAGCTCACAATTGTTGTTGCTGCAATTCCTATAGCAGTCATCGCCTATAAAAAGTATAATAAAATATTAGCTGTATTAGCTTTGATTATGTTAATATCAGCATACGGCCTTGCCGAAATATTTAAGGCTCAATTTGGTAAAAGACAAGTAGTAACAGAGGTGGTTACTGATCCTGCCAATGAACAATATAATGCCAGAGTACATGGCGCGGCCTTATTCACTGCCCAATGTATTGTTTGCCATGGTGCTGATGGGAAAGCCAGCTTTTCAGGGGCAAAAGATCTTACCTTAAGCACCAAATCTGCTGATGAGATTATAGAAACCATTAAAATTGGTAAGAATACAATGCCCAAGATGGCAGGAATTTATAGCGAGCAAGAGCTGAAAGCGCTAGCAGATTATGTAAATTCATTAAGATAAGGATCCTTTCTATTTTGTATAGGAAGGCATCATAGGTTTAATCTTAAGTGTTGTGGCCATCGTATTGATGGGGTAAACTAATGTTTGTCCCTTATTAATATCAACATCTATTATATGCTCAACAATTTCTCCACCAACAGCTTTTAAGTGCATTTTTAATTCATGCTCACCTGGGCTCAACGAAATTCTGGTATAATATATTGAATGAGGCAGGGTTTGCCAATTCCGGGTATCCGCACTTTCAGAGGCCGACCCCAATAGACTTAAGGCAACACCTAACCCTTCATTTTCTTTGCCTACCTGGGCTGCGGCTACTTGCTTTAATGCTACTCGTAACAAAGATTTACCAAATTCTAGCATCATTCTTTCTTCAAGTACTTTAAAAGAAATAGCATTAAGATCTTCAACTCGGTTAAATGAATAAGCCTGCTCTTTATACAGCATCCTTGCCGAAGTAAATAGTTCGGGTCGTTCTACGTACTTAGGAAAGACAACTTTTATCCATGTGAGGCCATTAAGGCTACTATTACCAATGTAAAATGGAAATGACATGCCGAAATCCTTATTTACAAAAGTAACCCAGCCACCAGAACCATATATTATGGCAAAATTAATACCCCATTCATCTTTTATTGGTCCTAAACCATTATTCCAGAGCATTACCAAATTACCTTTTTCATCTGTAGGAGAGGTATAGTTAAGACCAAACTTATTCTTATAACTATCTCGTTCAGAATATAGACCTGAAAGATGGGCCGTTCTAATCAGATCGTATTTAAGTTGATCCGGCACCCCAAGCTGAAACATATCCAGGAATTCTTTCTCGTAAATTTCCAGGGCATTCCTATAAGCTATGAAGGCGTTATTATACTCACCTCCGGCATCATAAACAATACCCATAAGCAGATGAATAAAGGCATCCTTTTGATATTTCCTCTCAGACTTATACTTCTCGCTCAGCTGCTGCAGCCGAAGATTCATTCTTCTAGCTTCAACTAAGGCATTTTCAGTATCACCCATCTGCAAGTAATTTAAAGCCTTATAAT
>Ga0164313_10003773_pt1 | contig 13486 bp, 9 predicted proteins | sample GuaBasSedimGuay4_FD_113735 | JGI IMG/M metagenome (GOLD analysis project Ga0164313, IMG submission 113735) | Subseafloor sediment microbial communities from Guaymas Basin, Gulf of California, Mexico - Guay4, Core 4569-4, 0-3 cm | ecosystem: Environmental > Aquatic > Marine > Hydrothermal vents >... | reverse complement strand
TACGCTGAACGTCATGACGCTCCTCGCTCTGGCCCTGGCGGTCGGCGTCGTGATCGACGATGCCATCGTCGTCCTCGAAAATATCGAACGCCACCGCGAGCAGGGCGAGGAGGCCTTCGAGGCGGCCTCCAAGGGGACGAAGGAAATTGCCTTCGCGGCCACGGCAGCGACCGTATCGATCGCGGTGGTCTTCCTTCCGGTCGTCTTCGCGACCGGCATCGTCGGAAACTTCCTGCGCGAATTCGGCGGAACCGTCGCGGCAGCGGTGATGATCTCACTCTTCGTCGCGCTCACGCTCACACCGATGCTCGCGGCGCGCATGCCTCCGCCGCGTGAACGAAAACAAGGCAGCATCTATCACCGGCTCGAGGTCGGCTTCGATGCGCTCGAGCACGCCTATCGTCGAGCGCTCGACTGGACCCTTGGACATCGGGCGTTCACGATGTCCTTCGCATTCGTAACACTGCTGGGCAGCTGCGGACTGGGTTCAGCGCTGGGCGGCGAATTCTTCCCGCCCGCGGACCAGGGCCGCATGATCGTCCGCTTCGAGCTGCCGCCGGGAAGCACCGTCACCGCTTCGCGCGCGTACATGCGGAAGGTCGAGGATTGGGTGCTGGCCCAGGATGATGTCCAGAGCGCCTTCGGCGGAATCGGCATCTCCGGCCCCGACGGACCCGCGACGCCGAACATGGGGCTCCTCTTCGCGATCCTCAAACCACGGGCCGAACGAGACCGCGGCGCACAGGAACTCTTCGCGGACACCCGCGTGTTCCTCGACACGCTGCCTGACAACAAGGCTTCGCTCTCGGGCCTCCAGCAAATGCAGTCGGGCGGCGACTACGACTTCTCCTTCGACATCCGGGGCAACCTCGCCCTCGCCGAACTCGACCGACTCGCGGACCTTGCAATCACGACGCTTCGTGGGTCTGGAGGCTATGCCGATCTCAGCAAGAGCCTGAAGCTCGGCCTGCCCGAGCTTCGCGTTGTTCCCAATCGCGCCAAGGCCGCGGCACTCGGCGTCGATGCCGCCTCAATCGCCGCCGTCGTGCAATCGGCGATCGGCGGGTTGGACGTCGGCACATTCAAGGAGGAGGGACGCGGCTACGATATTCGCGTGCGTCTAGAGGAGGACGGGCGCGACACCCCCGAGACGATCGGCCATCTCTACGCGCGCAGCCGCAACGGGAATGTCGTAGAGCTGCGAAATCTCGTGGATATCGTCGAAGGTGCCGCGCCGGCTACGATCACACGGACCGGACGGCAACGCTCAGTCGAAGTACGCGCGAATCTCCAGGGTAAACCCCTCGGCGAGGCCATCGAGGACGCCCAGAAGATCGCGGCCGATCTCCCCGATGGTGTAACTCTGGCGCTCGGAGGCAGCGCCGAATCGATGGCCGAGAGCGCGCAACAATTTACGCTCATGCTCATCCTGGCAATCATCGTCATCTATATGGTGCTCGCGGTGCAATTCGAAAGCTTCGTCCACCCCCTCACCGTAATGCTCGCCCTCCCCCTCGCAAATGTGGGCGCGATGGGCGGGCTCTACCTGATGAGCCTGACGGGCAAGGTCGGAATGACCCTCAATCTCTTCAGCTTGATCGGCATCATCCTGCTCTTCGGGCTGGTCACAAAGAATTCGATCCTGCTCGTCGACTACGCCAACCAACTTCGCGATCGCGGAATGGAAAAAGTCGAGGCCATGCGCACGGCGGCGCCGCTCCGGATGCGACCCGTTCTCATGACCGCAATTTCGATGATCTTCGGCGTCTTGCCCGCCGCCCTCGGCCTCGGGCCTGGCGCTGAAACGCGAGCGCCGATGGGCGTCGCAACTGCGGCCGGCATGTTCTCGGCGACCCTGCTCACGCTTCTGGTCGTCCCCGTCTTTTATCTGGTCCTGGACGACGGCGTCGACTGGTTGCGTGCACATCTGGGACGCAGGCGTACTGCGGAGACGGCCCCGCCGTCGACACCCAAAGCGGCTTGAGTCGAACCCTGTCGAAGACCGGCCTGAACGACCCGAGCCGTGTTTGGATCGTCGGCTGGCCCATCACGAGACCGCGGGGTGGGCCAAAACGCCCGGGGAGCGCTGGGGTCGGGCAGAGTCGCGGCTACCGCCCTTTCTTCAACCTGGCGTAGACGCGATCCACGAATCCCAGGGATTTCTCCACATCCCGAAGACCGCGAGCAGATCATCGAGTTGGTAGGTGGATCCTGCCCGCATTTCTGCACCAAACGAGATCGAATCCGCGAGTCTGGACGAACCAATCGTTGTCGAGAAACTCGTTCTGATTCGTGTCATCGTGCGGTTCCTTCGTATACGCCGCCCGTCAAAGGGGCGCTAGAATCGGAGGATGCGACCAAGTTCGTTGCTTGCGGTGCCAAGATCCATCACGACCAATCTGACTTACGTGGCGGCTCTCGTCGCGCTCGCCACGTCGGGATGTACGTCGTCCCAGCTGATTGACGCACGAACAAGACTTCAGCCAACCGGCGAGGAAATCCTTGCGGCTGCCTACCTGAATGACCCCGTGTACCGAACAATGAGACTCTCGACGGACGGCTCGCATGTCGCGGCCATTCGCTCATCGACCACAGGCGATTCGATCGTTCTGATCGAGATTGGCGAGAACACACGAGAGCGAGTGCTGGTCGAAGAGAAGCGGAGCGGCTATCGGACGCGCGGGACCAGGAGATTGCGAGAACTCGGATGGCCTGCTGCCAACAGGATCGTATACAGCATCGAAACACCCTATCTCAGCGAAGAAGATGGCCTCGAGCTCCTGAATGATCGAGGCTCGAACCTGAGGGCCGACGCCGGACGTGCATCTCCCGACAACAGCATTCTTCGCAAGACGCGCCTCTACTCCATCGGGCTCAGCGGGAAGAGGAAGTATCTGGCGAAGGATTGGCCGCGCGCAGATGTTTCTATCAACCAGGATCGAATCCTGAGCTGGCTCCCGAACGATCCGGAGCATTTCCTCGTTGAATTCCAGGGCAATCCTCTACGCGTCGATGCTCGGAGTGGATCGTACACCGTCGTCGAATCGATGCGAAACGTGCTTGAAAGCTTCGTTGCGGATCACACGGGCAAGATCCGAGTCGCTCGATCGTTCGAGAGGCCAACCCGGGAGCGGGGACTCCATGCCCGGTCCTCGATCACGGGCAGTTGGGAGCGGCTGATCAAGTACGATCGATATGTCGAGAACGGATTCTTCTTTGCTGGCTTCAGCGACGATCCCAGTCGAATCTACGTGTATTCCGATCGCGATGCCGACAAGATCGCATTGTTCGAATACGACCTGGATCGAAGCGCGCTCGGGCGACAAGTCATCGCGGATCCGGATTTCGATCTGCATCTCGGTTGGCTTGATTCCTCTCCTGTCGACGGACGCCTGCTTGCAGTGCACTACTATCGCGACCGACTCACCACTCGAGTCTTCGATTCGGCATGGCGACCCATCTGGGACCGGATTCGACTGCGGTTTCCAAATCAGGACGTCCGGATCGAGAGCCAGGACGCGTCGGGTCAAAAGATGCTCCTGATTGCCTCGTCGGATCGATTGCCGCCAAGAGCTTATTTTCACGATTCCGAGAGCGGCGAGTTCCAGCTCGTGGCCGAGCTCTATCCAAAACTCCGCGGGATCGAGCTGGCACCGACGCAGGCGATGAGCTTCATCGCGCGCGATGGCGTGGAAATTGACGTGTACGTCACAACGCCACAATCGAACGTCAATGCACCGAATCGCGTGATCATCTTCCCCCACGACGGACCGGCGACTCGAGACGTCATCGAATGGCACCCGGCCGTCCAGTTCCTTGCACAGAAAGGATTTGCGGTCGTTCAGCTGAACTATCGCGGATCGACGGGATACGGCCGAGAACATGAGCGCCGAGGGGATCACGAGTGGGGTCGTGCGGTCCAGAACGATCTGGCCGACACCGCCCGGTGGCTGATCCGCAAGGACATCGCAACACCCGAACGGATCGGCATCTTCGGAACCGGATACGGCGGTTATCTGGCCCTCCAATCCCTCGTCAGCCACCCAGCCCTCTTTCGAGCGGGGGCGAGCTGGGGCGGACTGACCGATCTCCTCAAGATGCGATTCGATGACAACGAAGATTCATGGGATGATTCCGTCCATGAGATTCTCGTCGGCAACTCGCTGACGGATCGCGCTCGGCTGCTCGAGACGTCACCGGCACGTCAGGCTCGTCGCATCAAATCCCCCGTACTATTGGGACACGGAACGGACGATCCATCCGTGAGTGCAGAGCACCTGAATCTCATGGCAAGCGCCCTTCGCTCGGCCGACGCCGAATACGAAGCCTACCGCTACAAGAATGAACTCGACGAGTTCATCGACGAGCACAACCGCGTCGACTTCTACCTGAGGCTGGCGGATTTCTTCGAACGCCACCTGGGAGAAGATTGAGGACGAGCGCGGCGGCGGCCTGGAGATCTCGGTATCGGAGCGCGCTTGCCCCCAAGACTCCGATCTTCGTCAGCTGCCCCTCGCCTACGCGCAGCGAGCCAAAATCGGCCCTAGATCTTTCGGCCAATGGCCCGCCCGCGCGCGTGCGATCCAATCCGATTGCGCTCCATCTCCGGGGCGAGGACCACCGGCCGTGATCCCACCGCATTGCGCGGATTTCTCGCGGACGGTGATTTCGTTCGACTGAAGCTTCCGATTTCGGTGGCGACACTCGAACCTGGAACTCAAAATCTGCGGATCGACCCGCTCTCGTCTCGCCTTCCGTGCCCGCGCCGTCCGTGATCCGCCGTACGATCCAGTAGACTTCTGACGGCTCGTGTTCGAACGAGGGATATTGGTCCCGTATCGGGTTTCTCTACTCGCAGCCGGGTTTCATTTGGGTGCGGCGAAGGTCGGGAATCACGAACGCCCTGGCGCAGGTCAGGGCGCGACATCTCTCGAAATCCGCGACCGACCGATGGCCAACAACATCGAAACGCCTAACAGCATTGACAGCCCGACCCCTGGCTCCGGAACCGTCACCAGCTCCAGGTCGACCAACAGCGCCTCGAAGTCGTCCTTGAAATCGACCTGCCACAACGCCCTTTGCGCACTGGACTCCTCCAATTGCTCGCAGGTCAACTCGACGTACGAACGGATCCCACCAGCGAAAAGGAGCGATTCCGGCCCAGTCGTCGCCACCGCTATGCGACTCAGATCGGGACATTGCACCGGGCCCGGCGCCTCGACGAAGGTCTCGAGCGTCGTCGGCGTGCCACAGTCCACGCCGACCGTATGGAAGATCGTAGAGATGTACGGGTCTTCCACGGCCACGAGAGTTGGAAGCGACGGCGTATCGAGTACGGTCGCCTGAGCGCTGGGATCCCAACAGCCGTAGGGCGTATCGTAGAACGCCGGCTGCTGAAGAGGGGCCGCCAGACCCGTCGAAAAGACGACGCTCTCGATCCAGGCGAGATCGTCGTCCGTTGAGATCGTGAGGGCTTCGATCGCATCGACGACGGGCATGGCGCTGTCGAGTACACGACCGAAGACCGTGAATCCGCCATTTTGATTGTCGAGGTTCGCGCGGTTGTCGGCGAGGTTGATGAAGAAATTCGTCGTTCCGCTATCCGGGTCGCCACCGACCTTGGCGAGCGCAACCGTTCCGCGCTCGTTGCCACGAACGGAGCAGATCACCGTTCCACTCTGTGCTGGCGGGGGCGCAAGGGTATCGAGGGTGCACGGTTCGTTCGTCACCGTTCCGTAAAGCGCGGGGATGACCTCGAAGTCGCTCAATCCGACACGGAAACCGCCGCCTTGCAGCACGAATCCGGGAACGCTGCGATGGAAGAACGTGTCGGCCAACAAGTTATTGTCGGCGTAGAAGAGAAAGTTGGCGACGTGCAGCGGAGCGTCGGTACTGAAAAGTTCGATACAGATCGTACCGAGGGCGGTCTCGAGTGCGGCAATCTCATTGCCGGGAGCTTCCGTCCCACTCAGCTCACACAAAGCATTCGCCCTGCCCGCCAGCAGGCCAACCGCAAGCAATACGCAGAAAACGATCGATCGAAATTTCAGCAACAACGCGCGACCAGCCTCAGCAGTTGAACCCATACTTCTTCGAGAGTTTCAAACTACCACAACGCGATTGGTTTTAGCGCCAAGGAGTTCGCAGCTTCCCGCAATATCCATCTCGAGCAGAAGGAGATCTGCGAGAACCATGCAACCGTCGCGCACCTCGCAAGCGTCCGGAACGCCCCAGAACTCGCCCTCTGAGTGTCTACGAAGGCGGGAGAAGTCCAACGTTCGGGGCGGGCAGACGTCGCATAAAGATGCCGAACGCCGTCAACATCCAGAGCGAAGCCGCAGGTGCGCATGCATAGACCAAAGCGTGTTCCGGCCCAACCGCGCGGACTAGATCCTCGGTGAGAGTATTCGCATTGCGCGCGTCGGTCAGATCGATCATCACTGCCCCGTGAAACGGCGGGTCGACTACGGGGCCCGAGCTCACGTACTCGAGTCCGATGTCCCAGTAGTGCGCGACAGTCGGATCGCCATCGACGCGATCTCGCCAACCCGGCGAGTCGGGAGTGTCTGTCAACGCGAGCAGGCTGAGCTGTCGGTCATGCGGCCAGCGCTTCCCTACATGGATCGACTGCTGATCCTCAAGACGGAAATGCGTCAGTAAATAGGGCTTCGCAGCCGGTGCCTGAAAGCAGGCCATCCAGATCCGCGCGATCGGCGACCGAGAGCGCAGCGCATTCCTCCCGAATCCATCGGAGGCATTTCGCCTGGTAGGGGAACGAAGGCTGGATCCACTTTTCCCCGTCGATCATGCAGTCGACCTGCTCCGCCCCACTCGCGATTGCGGCCGCATTGCCGAGCAAGAACGGCACGTAGACCCGTCCGACCTCGGCGAGCAGCGCGCGGAGCGTGTCGGGCACGGCGTCCCGCGTCATCCAATCCTCTTCGCTCGCGTCGAGCCCACTCAGATCTTCCGTGTTCTCGGTCCAACCGTAGACGCGGGGCGCCTCGGCAACCGTGATCGCCATCGTCGTCGGGTCGAAGAGCGCGAGCTGGGTGAGCTGGCCGTAAAGACCGAAGTCACTGGCACCCGGCCGTTTTCCCATGGCGAAGGGCATCGACTGCAGATGTGCGTCGAAGCACTCGAGGAAACGGTGATAGCTGGCTTCTATGATCGGACCCGTCTTCTCGTTCGAACCGACCACATAGAGCCGCCCCACCTGGAGGTCCGCGATCTGCTTGCTCAGCGGCGCGACCTGCCCATCCGTGACATCGACCCTGGTGTAGAACGGCAGGATGCTCCCCGCCTTGTCAATGTCCGCCCGATGGGCCCAACGAAAGTGGAACATGCACTTGGTCAGCCATTCGTCGCCGTAGTCCTCGAGCAGGTAGTCGAGAAATCGGACGACCGGGTCACTGGGCAGGACGGATCGGCCTACGTACTCTGCTTCGAAGCGGCGGATCAAGGGCGTCGAATCAGTGACTGCCACCGTGTTGCCATCCGCGTCCGGCAGATAGAACGTCGGAAGCAGGCGCACCCGCGGCTGCGGGCGATTCGCAGCGGCGGCCTGTCCACCACCGAGCATGCGATAGGGAATGCCCCGGTAGCGCAGAAGGGCGCGCATCTTGCGGGTGTATGGCGAGCCTGCCACACCCATGAATTCGACTGGTGTCGTGATGTCACCCGTCGTCCGCTCTTCTTCAGTCATTCGTCTCTCCCTCGTGAAATTGACCATCGCCCGCCAGCTTCACGGGTTGGCCTCTTCCGAATCGTTCGGCACCAGGCGATACACGTTGATGTTGCGATCCGTTTGTTCTCTGTACGCGGAGTAGTTGGGGACGTTGTCGCACAGTCGTCCCCAGACGGATTCCTTTTCTTCGTCGCTCAAATGCTGGGCGATGATTGGGATTCGCCTGTCGCGAAATTGCATGAAGGCCCGTGGTTCTGCCTGCAGATTGTATGACCAGGCGGGATGACGTTCGCCTCCAAAGTTGCTGGCGACGACGTAGGCCACGCCATCGAGATCGGTATAGGCAAGCTGCGCCTCCCGCTGCTCACCCGACTTTCGACCTCGCGTCGTCAGTACGAGTTGTGGGATGACGATCGGACCCATCGAAGTGAGTCGGCCACCACTCAGCCGAAAAATCAGGGGGTCGACGCGCGAGGCAAAGGCCTTGGACATCAAAACGCCGAAGGCGGTCCTCGATAGCCACAGCTGGAATCGTTTCATGGACGTCATGGTTTCCTCTCTCCCATAGACGGGTTGACCCCGACTTCCACGCATCTTCCGCGGTCGGAGCCGTTACGTCCAATGGCATTTTTTCATCAACTCATAAGCGGGAGTAATAGTGGTATCCGCCCGAGCGATCGCTATGCTGCGCGCCTTCTCACCAACTGGGAGACCGACAAATGACTAACACCAATGCCCTCATCGTCCGACGCGACGGACCCGTCGTGACGCTTCTCAACAACGACGCTCCGCGCAATCGCATGAGCCTCGCCTACATGGACGCGCTCGAACGCGAGATCGGCGAATTGGCCGACGATTCGACCGTTCGCGCGATCGTCATCTCGGCGGAAGGCGAGGAAAATTTTTCGGTGGGGATGGATCTGAAGCAGCTGCCCGACGGCATAAAACAAATGGGCAGCATCGAGGCGGTCTTCGACCAGCGACTGCGCGTCGTCGCCGCGATCGAGAATCTCGACAAGCCGGTCATCGCCGTGATGTTCGGCTATTGCCTCGGCGGAGGACTGGAACTTCCCCTCGGCTGCCACTTTCGGCTGGCCGCCGAGGAAGGCGCCAAGATCGGATTGCCCGAGATGGATCTCGGCTCGGTCCCCGCATGGGGCGGTAGCGCGCGGCTTACGCGCTGTGTCGGACGTGACCACGCGCTCGACCTCATCCTGCGCGCCAAGAAGATCTCCGGACCAGAGGCGCTGCGAATCGGGCTCGTGCATGAGGTCTGGCCGAACAGTGAACTCAAGGAGCGAGCACATAAGCTTGCCGAGGAACTCGCCGCTGCGCCGCCACTCGCGGTGGCGGGCGTACTCCGCTCTGTGGTCGGCGCCGGCGAAGCGCCGTTGGCGGAGGGCATCGCTGCGGAACGTCGCGCCGTGATGGAAACGATGGGCACGAAGGATCAGCGGGAGGGCATGCGCGCCTTCCTCGAGAAGCGCAAGCCCGTCTTTACGGGTGAGTGATCGAAAGAGCGGGATCGCCGTCGCGTTTCTCGTCGGCATCGCAGGCTGGAGACAGCTACGGGCGTGACTCGGTGTCCGTCCGACGGATGTCCATCTGACCCATACCAACCTCTGATGGGGTCGACTCATGCCGCGGTTTCGATCACCGGACTGCTCGTCTTGGCATAAGTCGATTTGAGAACAAGCTGATCTCCCTTCCAATGCAGGATGTCCAGGCCCTCGAAGGAAATTGCAGCATCGTTGTTCGGCAAGTGCAGACGCCAAAGACATGATTGCGTCGAGGTCTTCCCACAGATGGCCACCCGGGACGACTCGTGTGGCACCCAATTCCTTGGTGACTTCGCATGAGGCTTATTCGCCGCGTTTCGGGAGTCGGGGAATCAAATTTCGGGATTACTCTTCGGTGTCAAGTTCACCTCTAGAAACTCACCGATTCGTCTTAGCATATCGATTCGATTTTCCTGGCGACGGAGTTGGTGATCGTCGCCCTCATACTCGATGTATTCGACTTGTTTCCTGGGGAGCGCCTTTTTCATTTTCTGACTGTGAAGAACTGGAACATTCCGATCGATGTCTCCGTGAAAGAGCAGGACCGGAACCTCGAGTTCGTCTGCACGTTGTTGAGGTGACCCTTCCTTGATCACGGCCGGGTCCTTGCCGATCAGGCTGCGAATGACCTTGTCGCCGCGACCGACGTACACCCTTGCGTCCGACCGAGCCTCGTTGAGGAGTTGCTGCAAGTCGGTTACGCCGGCGGTACTGACGACGCAGCGATGTCGCTCCGGATATTCGATTGTGCTCATGAGCGCGGCATAGCCGCCGTAGCTCCAGCCGACGGCGCAGACGCGGGTTGGGTCGGTGATCCCTTCGGCTACGAGATGACGAAGCCCATACTCCAGGTCGACCATCGCGCGCTTCCAGCCCTTGAAGGCACCGTCGCCGGCCCATTCATCACCGTATCCGGCGGAGCCTCGATAGTTACTTTGAAGAACGATGTATCCGCGGTTTGCCAGGAATTGCGCGAGCCAGTCAAAACCCCATTCGTCCCGGCTGTAGGGTCCGCCATGAGGCATGAGAATCGTGGGGCGCGGCCCCGTCGCTCTATCAGCCGGTATCGTCATGTATCCGGGGACGATCACCCCATCGTCGGAGGGATACTCAATCGCAGTCACCTCACCGAGACTGAAGTCTTCGAGTAGAGGATGCGTGTCCAGGATCTTTTCGAGCTTGTTGGCTTTCGTGTCGAATCGGTAGTAAACGCCAGCATTCGTATCGCTCACGGCGAAAACGAGATAGTACCGCCGGTCCCAGCTCTCCCCAGCGATGCGCACCAATTCACCAGGCACGTGGGGTTCTATCCGCCCTACGATTTCACGCACGCGCTGATCGAAATATTCGATTCGCGGCTTCTCTGTCGAGTAGCCGACCCCAACCAATCGTCGATAGCGTCCGAGATAGCTAAGGCCACGCAAGTCGGCCTTCGGATGAGCATAGACGAGTTCGCGCTTCAGATCGTTTGCCAGGTCGAGGGACCAGAGTGCGTTGCGACCCTGGTGCGTATCCCACGCAAGCAATTTCGTAGGGTCTTCGCCGAAACCTGCGGGTGAGAAAGCATCGTCGAGTACATCGCTCGGTTTCGTTTCATGAAGCAGATTCCATGTCTTCGCTCCGGGCTGTCGATACTTCCATGTGTAGGCACGATCTGAGATGCGGCGCTGCAGGACCAATTCGCCTCGGCCGTTCGACATCCAATCCCAAATGCCGTTGCGAGGGCGCTCCAGCCGTTTCAGGCGGTTCTTGTAGATGTCGATCGAACTCACGCCCTGACCATTCTCTTTGCGGATTTCGACCAAGATTCGAGAGCGGTCGTCGGGGAGCCAGTCGACGATTTCGTCCTGCGAGAACGCGAACTCCTTTCTCTGTTGCCGTTGAGCGAGTACGTCGACGTCGGTCGCGTCGTCATTCACGGCAACCAGACGACTGACTGAAACATTCTTTCGACGAAATCTCTGTAGGCCGTAGAAACTACAGAGGAGTCGCGAATCGTTCTTCCAACTGCACCAGCGGATATCGAGCCCCTTCTTTTTCTCGCTCGCAAGGATGACGCTGTTCTTTCCTATCCTGAGATCAAGGACGGTGGCAATGGGAATGTCCGATGGATGCTGGACGAGCATCGAGACGCGATGTCCGTCGGGGGAAAGGCGCATGCCTCGACCAAACGCGCGAGAGCCAAACGCCCTTGCCGATTCCTCGATCGAGGATTCTGCCGATGCCAGACTCGTAGAACTGAAAACAAGAAGCACCAAGACGAATCCAGCCGATAGGGCTCTCACGAACTGCCTCCTGCGATCATTCGACATCGCCTAATACGATACTTCAAAGTGTCGACTCCCGATGCACGCCATACGAAGAGTCTACTCCCTTCGCGAGGGTCGCCTCTTCGAATCTGATCACATACTCCAGACTACAGAACCCCGTCATGCACCAGGCCTGCCGGGGTTGTCTTGTCTTGGGCTATTTGACGGAAGGGGACCTCGCGGTGGCTTCTGATGACCCACTCGAGAAGCCTCTCTGATCGCGCGAAGAGTGCGTCAGTGGGAAATCGACTCAGCCCCCGAGGATCAGAGACACGACACCACGGAAAACGTCCATCCGGGTTTCGTTCTTGCAATCCTTGAGTAAATAGGAAAAAGAAGATGTGTTTCCGGCTCCGCCGATAAGCAGTCTTCTGACAACTAGACTTCTAATGGGGCTTATTCGCTGCGTTTCGGGTCGGCGCCAGCTGACACAATGACTGAGTTGACTCGCCAAACGGCCGGACTGGTCATCGGGCTGTTGCACAGCGGGCGACGGCTCAACGTATTTCAATCTTGCAGAATCATCGATCGGACTACCTGCTCGATGGCTGACCACCGTCGGGATGTTGAGCAGCGGCGGTGGCAGCTCTCTCTATGTCCTTTGCGCGGCGGTCCCTAATCGCGTCGACCTGTTCGTCGATGTTCTGCTCTGTCGCTCCCCTGCGATGCGCCGTGTCCGGTGCAAAAAGCAGTATTCGAGAATCGGGATAGCCTCTGTCGGGTCCTCCCCGGGCGCGAGATGTACACGTCCGAGCATGGCCGTCGATTCAACGATTGACGGATCCAGCCTTCGGCTCGCTCCGATCGTAGTCGAGATTTGCCGATGGAATCCCGAGGGCGCGAAGTTTTCCGCGTTCAAGCCTCCTGCGGAACTTTCGGCCAACGCTCTTCGGTGACTCGCCAAACGCATGCCTGAATGCGCCGTTCGGTGAGTCGGCGGATTCGAAAGGAGGCGTCGCATGCGAACGGATCACGTCGCCTCTCACACCGTCGAGCGACATATCAAGCCGTGTTCGAAGGAGGCTCCAATGAGGGTTTTCTTTTCACCCGTGCAGGCGAAGCACTGGCCGAAGCACTTCGGTGGCATGGGCGGGTATGCCGGGGACAGCCTCGTCTCCGACTAACCCTCAGCTTTCGACCCTCAGCCTTCGAATAACGCCATGAGCCGCTCGGCCGCCGGAGAAAGGTGCCGTCCCTTCGAGCGAATCAGGCCGGGGCCAGACTCCGGACCTTCGAGCGGCCATGACATTACCTTGATCCGCCCTGCGCGCTCGTAAGTCGCCAGCAGGCTTTGTGGACCGAATACGATCGTGTCGCTGCACTCGGCGAGGCGCACCAGGACCTCGTAGTTGTCACAGAGCAGCGAAGCCGCGAGTGGCTGCGCCCTCCCCTCGCGACGGGCGCTCTCGGCCGACCACCGCTCAAATCGCGGCGCGGTGGAAGCGCCGGCGACCGGGTGGGCTTCGATGTCGGCTGAAACGATCTTGCGCTTTCGCGACAGCGGATGGCCCGGCCTCACCGCCGCGGCAAGCGGATCGGCCGCAAGTCTGATCACCTCGAGGTCGTCTCGCTCCAACGCGAGTTCGGCATCCGCGACCACAAAATGGAGCTCTCCGCCCAACAGCGCCGGCAGTAATGTCTCATGTTGCCCGGAGCGAACGGATACTTGAACCCGCGGATAGGCCGGCACGAACGCTTCCAGCACTTTCGGCAAAAGGCTCAGTTCAGCCTCCGGGTCGACGCCGATCGCAACCTCGCCCGTCCCGAGGCCCTTCCAAAGCGCCACCTCTTCTTCTAACTCGCGAACGTTACGCAGCAGATCTTCGCTTCGCTCGACGAGCCGTTCTCCCAACTCGGTCAAGACGAGTTTACGACCGCGCCGATCGAAGAGCTTCGCGTCGAGTTCCTCCTCGAAGCGAGCGATGCTCTTG
>Ga0164313_10003772_pt1 | contig 13490 bp, 9 predicted proteins | sample GuaBasSedimGuay4_FD_113735 | JGI IMG/M metagenome (GOLD analysis project Ga0164313, IMG submission 113735) | Subseafloor sediment microbial communities from Guaymas Basin, Gulf of California, Mexico - Guay4, Core 4569-4, 0-3 cm | ecosystem: Environmental > Aquatic > Marine > Hydrothermal vents >... | reverse complement strand
CTAAAAAGGCCACATTGCGCTATACGGTTGCAACGGCAAGTATGATTTCAATGCTTGTAGCTGCGGTGGCTACGTTTGCAATGCTCTATTTCGAGCCTGGCAAATCTGACATTGTCGCTACACAGGCCGCGATGCATGCCGCAAATGGAGAAGGCAGCACCGGATTCTCATTTATGAGTTGGCTTGGAAGTAATCTTTCGGCCATGGTAGCAATATGGGTTGTTGGAGTTGTACTCCTGGCTTTCCGTTTGTTGTTTGGGCTGGCTTACATTCAATACCTCAAGCAAACGGCCTCTGACCTATCATTCACACTTGGAGGTAAATTAAAAGAGATATCTAAAAAAATCAATTATAAAAGATCTATTGATATTGCGGAATCTGCGCTTGTGCAAATTCCGGTAGTCGTGGGTCATCTCAAACCGTTAATTCTATTCCCTGTCGGGGCTATAAATCAACTGACTACTGAGGAGGTTGAGGCAGTCCTGGCACATGAAATCGCACATCTGGTACGCAATGATTTTGTCCAGAACCTGATTCAATCCGTCATTGAAATCATCTTTTACTACCATCCGGCAGTTTGGTGGATTTCAGCGGTGGTGCGATCGGAGCGTGAAAACTGCTGCGACGATCTCGCAATTCAAGTTTGCGGCAGTTCTCTCACTTATGCACGCGCCCTGGTGCGCTTGCAGGAAGTGGGTCAGTCAGCTCCGGCTTTGGCTTTGCCATTTTCGGGTTCTAAAAACCATTTACTTAATCGCGTTCGACGCATTTTAAACGAACCGCAAAACAAATCAAATCTTATGGAAAAGATTACTGCGACCACATTGCTCCTGCTCTGTCTCATTTTTGCCTCCTTTAGCGATGGCAAGGAGGAAATACCACGGGAAACTATTGATGTACCTGCACTGCTAGTGAGCAATCATTATGTGCATTTTGATAATTCTTTCGTGGGTGATACCATTATTCCCCGAAGCACACAGACGATTGTACATGGAGATTCAGATGGTAAAGAAGTGCGCCTTGAAATTGAAAACGGTGAGATAAAAGGTCTTTATATTAATGGTGAAGAGGTACCTGAGAGCCGCTATGACGAATATGCTGAAGAAATCACTGTTCTTGAGAATTCTCTGAGCAATGTTCCGGCGCCGCCTGCACCGCCTGCCATGCCGGCAATGCCACCGATGCCACCGATGCCACCGATGCCTGACATGCCACCGATGCCTCCAATGCCTGCTATGGCACCAATCCCACCGATGCCGCCAATGCCCCCCATGCCTGACATGCCACCAATGCCGAATATGGAGGGAGCGTATTTTGAATTCAGTACTGACGGTTCAGCTCCTCTGGCCTTCTCTGGAGAGTCAACAATTACGAGAACTGAGTCTACAATCATTCGCGAATACGACGATGAGGGAAATGTCTCTTATCGCATAGAAGGTGAACACGCAGGGGATACTAATATTGAAATTGACGCTGAGGCTGGTGTCGCCTATATTGACGGTAGTGAAATAAAACTCGATGCTGACGAGATTACTGTCATCGAAGAGATTGAAACAACACCGCGTGGGTATTCATTTTTTGCAGCACCACAGGTTGGCTCATGGAATTCCGGTGAATGGAATGAGAAATTCAATAAGGAATTTAAAGAAAAATGGAATTCTGAGGAATTTCAAAAGCAATGGAAAGAAAATTGGGACCAGGAAAAGTGGAATAAACAATGGAAGGAGAATTGGAATGAAGGAGAGTGGAAACAGCACTGGGAGGATAATAAAGATAAATGGAAGGATGCCACTAAGGAGTGGAAATTGAAAATGGAAGATAGTGAGGATGGAAATTCACAAATGGACGCTTATAAAAAGGCTCTTGAGGAATATAATATTCACTTAGAGGAATTAAATGGAGACTTGGAAGGGAATGATGGTGAATATGTTGCATATCTGAACCTTGTAAAGAAGTCAGAAGGAGCTGATTCGGACAATGCAGATGAGGACCTTATTATTGTAAGAGAGCTTGTGAGAAAGCAAAGGGTCGATGGAGAGATGTCGGAAGATGAGATTATTAAATTAAAGAAGGAATATCAGGAGGCGTACAATGCTGCAAGCCACGACCACAAACTACATTACAAAGAACTGAAAGAAATAGAAGTTGAAGCGAGAGAGCTGAAAGAAAAGAAGGAGCTCAAAAAAGATCAGTCCTCCATTGAGGATTCAGGAGATGTACAATTCTTCGCATATTCTGTAAGCCCGGCTGCTGATGCTGAGGTGATTGTAGTCAGAGGACCTGATATGACGGGTACTAAAAACGTAACCTGGACAGCGGATTTGGTGAATTATGATACCGATACGCATGTCGTGAAATTAACTGGCAATGTCGAGCTTAGTGTTGGAGAAGTAAAGGTGACAGATGATGCAAAATTGGTTTACGTGGGGAGCCCGGATGGTGAAGAATCACTAAAAGGCTATACCGTAATTGTTTCGTCCGATCATCCGGATTTAGCTGACAAAGTGACCATTGAGGCAGATGTCATTGAATATAAGGTCAAGGTTGTTGAAAAGACTGGATCAGTAAATGGCGTGCAAAGTAAATCTGAAGTACAGAAGCGTCAGTAACGACAGACTTTAATATTGTCTTAACTTTTTATTAAGAATCACGACATTTATTTATATCTAATTTTAGTCACAACACTATACAATGAAACATTTATACATTCTCTCGCTTTTCACGCTCGCATTATGCCTGACGACTACACTCAGTGCACAGGAAAAGGCTGCTCCTGAAGTTGAGAAGCAAGTCATTATTATTAAAAAGACAGTGAACAGTGATGGCACTGTGACAACAGAAAAGACAATCACGTCCGGAGCGGACGGTGAGGAAGTGATCGTTGCTGGCGACTCTGACGGCAAAATGATCTGGGTGACATCTGATGATTCTGAGGAAATCACTGAAAAAAATATTGAGGTAATAGTTGAAGGGAGTGAAGGCGGTAAAGTATTCACGATTGTTACATCTGGTGATGCAGAAAGTGGGGTATTGCAAGAAATTGAAGTGACTTCAGACGGTGATGCAGGGGAACATACGGTCTGGGTGACATCCGGCAATGCAGAAGGCGTTGTGATGAAAAATATCGAAGTGAATGTTGAAGAGGATGAGGACGGTAAAGTGATCACAATAGTATCTGATGGTCAGACAGAAGTGATTGAACTGGCGCCAGGTGTAGAATTGTCAGACGAGAAAAAAGCGGAGCTGGCAGAAAAAGGTGTTCACGTCATCGATCACAATGCCGTGATTGACGGACATGGAGAACACGCAATATTCTTTTCAAATGATAATCCGGATATAGCGAAGAAAATTCATGTGTTAACAGAAAAGCTCACCGACTTTAATTTCAACTTTGATTTCGACTTTGATCACAATGTGAATATTGCCCATGTTAGTGGCGGAGGTGCGAATTGTGTTGCCCTTGGAGTATTCGTCGATTCCGATAGAAATGGTGGCGTGAATATTCAGAGCATCATAGATGGTAGTGGCGCACAGGATGCCGGAATGGAGGCAGGAGATGTCATCCATGTTATCGGAGAAGATCCAGTTGAGAACTTCCGTGCGTTGCATGTTGCGCTGTCAAATTATGAGCCAGGGGAAGTAGTTACAGTTGAATTTGAACGTGATGGAGTAAGAAAGACAGTTGAAGCAGAACTACGTGCATGGGGTGATTTGCCGAACTATGAGAATAGCTGGAGAGCACAAGTGAAATGCGGTGAAGAGAACACAATTGAATCTCCGAAGGTGACCAAGCGGATTATCATCATCAAGAAGAATAACGATGCGCCTCCTGTCACTGAAGAAGTTGTCAGAGATCCTGTATCGACGGTGTACTCTCCAAATGATTTTGATTTGAATCTGGAGAATTTCACCACGTTTCCAAATCCAACTGATGGAAAATTCCATGTACAGTTTGAGGCTGAAGCTAAACCAATTACAGTGTCTGTTTTTGACGTGACGGGTAAAGAAATTTATCGGGACAACGTGAAGAACTTTGATGGCTATTACAACAAGGAAATTGACTTGCGTGGGATGAGTATCGGTACATTGATACTATCAATTGCACAAGATGGCAAGCGTCACTCGGAGCAAATCATACTGCAGTAGCAAGAAAGAAAAATCATTGCTTTATACAGAATTGCGTGGGCCATTCCGAGTAGTATCGGGATGGCCCTTTTTCATTTGACCGGAGACCTTGTGTGTCGATGGTGAAATAATAGACACTAAAATGATGGTATTTGTAGATTAAAATTGTCAACAGAGCGGTCTCTGTGGATGAAGTAATGCAGAGGGTTATGTGGTAATGCTTACAATCAATGGGTTATACGCTGCCGCCTGTCAAACCGTCATCAAATCGTCTCTATGAGAAACGCATTAAACCGCTTCGCAATCCTGAAATGATCTACAATGGTTTTCGCCAATGACGCGTCCGTGACATGCTTCTTTCCCTTGTACGTCTTCCAGTAATGAAAACTCTTGTTGTAAATCTCTGGAACGGTTTCAGCAGCCTCCCTGAATTCCTTCGGAATGATCTTATTCCTGTCCTCTCCTCCAAGACCCCCAAATGTGTCTTTAAACTTCTTCCCATTCATCATCTTGCGAAAGGCCTTGGGGTCTGCAGCAATCTTTTGGCGTATCCGGTATAGCCTGTCCTTATCTGGCTTCCAACAGCCACCGGCGATAGAAACGCGATCTACCTCAATTTGAAAATACACTCCCGGGTATGTGTGATCCTTTCGACCACCCCGGCCTACGACAGCACCCAAATGTGTCTTGTATGGTAATTTGTCTTTAGAAAAGCGCACATCCCTGTAGATGCGGAATACACATTCCCTGGGCGTAACCGTTATTTCCGGATCAATTTTTTGCATGCCGGCGATGACCTCAGCAGTAAGCTCTTCAAATGGCGCCTTTACGTCCTCTTCAAAGCGTTTTTTATTCGCGTGAAACCAATCTCTATTATTGTTGGGGATGAGTTCCTTAAAGAAGGCCGTGTATTTTTTTGATAATGCCATCGTGGGTTTAAAATTGAATTTTCATGAATGCCTGTTCTCTCTAAAGATATCAGAAATAAGGATTAGTATTGAATTGTCAATAGATTAATTCAACCAACGATATCGGATAACACAATTAAATAATAGCAAGCTGCTCCAAATCACTAAATCGCCGGAGATGTGTCCTCCACCTCTTCCTTGCCCTGAACAGAAAGACGGCGTCCCGGAGCCTTTTCAAGGGCTTTGTCAAACTGGGCGCTCGCTTCCTTATGCATGTTTCTAGAGGCAAGCCATTCGCCATATAGTTCGTGCGCAGGTTTAACTACGCTGGGCGGCCCAAAAGAAAATGACGTGTCGTCCTCCATATCTGCCGCAGCATTAAACCACATTTCGGCCTGATCCAGATCTTCGTTGAGTTCCGCATAGACAGCCTTGAGCTGCATCTCCATGATATGGGCATTGTTGATATCTGTTTTTGTAGGCAATTTGCTCGTCCAGTTTACCCCACTACAGGAAGAAGAACCACGCTGCATCATTCTCTTGTGCTCCTCCTCACGGACGCCCTCCATCTCTGATATGACGGCATGCAGGGCTTCTTTGTCTTCGGTTTGGTAGGCATACATGCCTGCAATAAATGTGTTTACTGCACGCAGTGAGACATTCAGCGAACTGTCATTAATTTCGAAGCTGACAGCATCACTATCCCAGTCTTCTGAATCGATGAGATATCCCGCACGCATCATTGTGAGATATGCACGTGCCCGACCTGAGTCAAGCTCATCGTGGTAGCCTTTCATATCCGTGAGGAGTGCATGCGCCTCCTTGATTTCATTGCGTTGCAAATGGCCATACATCAACCATTGAAGTGCGTGATAATTACGCGCATTATTGTCCAGTTCGAGCCGTACCCGGCGCTCGTCACTTGCCGCAAATGAAGCGATATTGGAGCTCACAACTTCATCCCACATGCCCATAGACACATAGAGATGCGAAGGCATATGCAAGGCATGACCAGCATCTTTGGCGACAACGGAGTAGTTATTTGCGGCATCCAGAGCCAGATGCGCGTGTGCCGGATCGTCATAAGAATGTATCAGATAGTGAAGTGCCCCCGGATGCTGTGGGTTTTCCTTTAATATACCCTGTACGACAATGGCTCCCTTTTCATAGGTTTCAGTATCGCGATCGGGAGCGGAGCCCAGCAGCGAAAGCGCATAGAAAGCACCAATTTCATGATTTCCCGGGTATTTCTTATACAAGGAGTGCATATACGTACTGTACGCTATGTCCCGATCTAACTTGTCATTATCATCATCTTCGGCAAACAGGATATTAGCTCCCTGTATCAAATCCTTTTCGATATCAGTTGTAGCCAGCGCGACTCTTTCTTCCGCAGTAGGGGCGAGTTTATTGAGCGCTTTGCGGCCCTCATCCGTGTATTGCGAATGCCACAGTGGGTGATTATACGTCATCGCCTCTCCCCAATACGCCATATGAAAATCAGGATCCAGTTTTTGTGCCTCCAGAAAACTCGTCCGCGCATCCTCGTATTCAAAGTTGTGCATGAGAAGCAGCCCTTGCTGAAAATGTGGCTGTGCCGCGTCATTCCCGTAAGGGGTGAAATAAATAGTTCCAAGCGTGGACTCTGCAGAATGATTCTTGTCAGAGCACCCGGATAGCGTGAGCGCCGCCGCGACGAATAATACGAAGTGTTTCATTGTCTTGAAATTTTTGGCTTTAGAGTAGTGATTTCATCTAAAAGTACAAATTGTCCAAACTTATCCCAAAGAACCCTGTGTGGAAACATCCTGAATCCCATAAAGCTCCATGCTGTGATGTTTTCCCTTGAGAATTTCATCACCAACAAACACATACTTGAGATCACTTTTGTCAACGAGCCGACTCAGAAGGTCTCGCGAAACGAGCAATTGCTGCTGATAATCGTTGCATTGGTCATGAATGCGTGATGCAGTATTGACCGTGTCGCCATGGAAGGCAATTGAGCGTTTCAAAACACCTACCTCCGCGACCGTCACCCTGCCCAGGTGTGCCCCTGCTTTGAAATACGGTGAGAGACCATAGCTTTTCATGTAGTGCTCTTCACGTTCTTTTAGCCGGTTGATAAATGCAAAAAAGCATCTGATGCAATTGCTATCCTGAAGACCATCTTCCAGACTCCAGTGCAAGACCACCTGATCTCCGACATACTGATATATCTTGGCCTTGTATCTCGAGAGCTGCGTATTCAAATCGAAGTAACAGTCCTGAAGGAGCAAACTGTACTGAATGTGTCCCAGTTCCTCAGCAATGTGTACAGAAGATTTCAGATCTATAAACATCAAAATGCGGTCTGCTTCCTGAGGCTTGTGATATTGGCCGAGAAGCATTTCAATGAGTACCCCACGTCCAAATTTTTGATTCATCTGCTGATAGGCATTCATCAGCCAACTTGTGAGCGTGAACAACACGACAAAGACCTGAAAGGACTTATTGTTGAGAATATAAGCCACACTAATGTTGAGGTCAGTGAATTCAACAATGCCAAGGCGCACACGACCGATGAGCAGGGCTGTGAGTGTAATGAGAATGATGAAGAAGTGAAGCGTTCCCTTGAGGGCCATGAGTCGCCAAAATGACCACCTCTGGTACTTTGGTTTGTCGACAAATAGATCGACTAATCCGTACAAAAGCCCTGTGATGACGGCTGCGATAAAGATCTGCGACATGTATACGCGTGGCGCCGATGACCAGAGCTGCTCAGCTACGTCATCAGTATGAATTGTCCCATAAAACCTGATGAAGCCGAAAAGTAAAAATGCGGCAAACCACGCCAGGGTTACGCGGACAATGTGTCCAACCTTTTGAGACAGAGTGTATCTCATAGTGCAAAGATATCCCTACCAAGATACATATTATACATATCAATAATAAATACAGTCGTTCTCGTCGAATAGTACAGTGCCACTCGCCCCTTGGGCTATTGTTTGTCCTGGGAATCCAACTTTCTCAATAAATCAGGAAGCCGGCGCAGGGCGAGCATTTCTCTCCAGGCCTTCCTTCTCTCTTGGCCGTAATACCCAAAATAGACCTCGCCCGACTCAATGTCGTTACCGATACCCGTCTTGGCATTCACGATGACATTGTCACCGATATGCATACCCGGTGCGATTCCGGCCTGACCCATGATATTGCAGTTGTCGCCGATCGTCGTTTTGCCAGAGATCCCCACCTGGGCGGCAATAATACAGTGCTTCCCTATGACCACTCCATGTGCAACCTGAACCAGGCAGTCGACTTTTGTGCCTTTGCCGATAATTGTGTCACCTGATACACCCCTGTTTATCGTTGTGTTAGAGCCGATATAGACATCATCCTCAATGATGACGCGACCACCGGAAGTCCATTTTGTACTCCCGCCTTCAGTCTTTTTGAAATAAAAAGCATCCGTGCCGATCATCACACCCGACTGGATAATGACGCGATCGCCAAGACTACAGTATTCACGGATGACGACGTTGGCCTGGATGTGGGTATGCGCTCCGATGGTAACGTGAGGTCCGATGACAACATTGGGTTCGATAATCGCAGTTGGATCTATTTCCGCAGTTGGATCTATCGTCGTGACGAGTGGTCTGAATGGCCTATGGTCGCTCACCAGGGACTCGTATACGTCAAATGGCTTTTCACAAACCAGAATGGCTTTTCCCTCGGGACACTCAGCTGCCTCACTGAGGATGATCACTGTTGCCTCCGATTCCAACGATTTTTTGAAATATTTTTTAACATCTGAAAATGTGATGTCCCCGGACTCTACTTTGTGGATTTCGTTTATGCCGGTTGCAACGATAGTCTTGTCGCCAATGAGTCGGGCACCAAATCTTCGGGCGATGTCAATAATAGGTATGGGTTGTGGGAATTTCATGTCTTTTCAATTTTGTCCGATCCGAAGGATCCCTTTGGGAAGGACTCCTTTGGAGGAATTTCACTGCAAGATTCGGCAAAAAAGCTGATGCGCAATACTCTTGAGTAACTTAAAGGGATAAAATTTTAAGAATGAAGCTGTTAATGAATGACTTTGTGGAGTTGAGAACGGGACTTCTCAACCATTTAAAATTTGATAAACGGCGTATTGTCTCAAGATTGCTGGTGTTGTCAGGTGTGATTGGAATACACCTGGACCTTGTATCGCGCCTCAGACCACAATTAGCAAGAAATCTATCACGTAAAATGCCCGGCGCATTTGGTCTGACATGTGTAGGTGTATTGTTTGCTGGGCTAATGGCATTCCCGGCTTTTGATCTCAACGCCCAGGCTACATCACAGCCGGAGCTGCTGGTGGAATATAGGGAGGAGATCATCACATTGAGCAAAGAGGCTCGGGTGATAAGTGCGTTTGCCATGATTGAGGAGGACACAGACTTGTCCAGGAATCAACTTATTGAACTCACAGAAATACCAGCGCCTCAATTTAAAGAATTCGCACGTGCTCAGCGATTTGCTGAACTACTGCAAGAGGCTGGCCTGGATTCAATATGGATTGATGAGGTGGGCAATGTCCTTGCATTGCGAAAAGGCAAAACCGGGGATAGGCTCGTTGCTCTGGATGCGCACCTGGATACAGTATTTCCCGAAGGGACAGATGTGACGGTGAAGGTGAGGGGCGATACTCTTTTTGCACCGGGGATAGGTGATGACACAAGGGGTCTTGCAATGCTCCTGTCGATAGTCAGGGCGCTCAATACTGCACATATCGAAACCGATGCAGACATCTTGTTTGTCGGCAGTGTAGGAGAGGAGGGCGTTGGAGACCTGCGTGGGGTCAAGCATATCTTTCGCGAAGGAGGCCCAGGTGTGGACGCCTGGATTTCGATTGATGGCGGAGCGATCGGCCGCATCAGCAATCAGGGACTTGGATCCTACAGATATCGGGTGACATTTATTGGCCCCGGAGGGCATTCGTGGGGCGCCTTCGGTCTTGTCAATCCACATCACGCACTTGGCACAGCTATCGATCTTTTTGTAGAGTCTGCCGATGCATTTACTTCTTATGGCCCCAAAACGAGCTATAATGTGGGCCGTATTGGAGGCGGTACTTCGGTAAATTCCATTCCCTTTTCCTCGTGGATGGAAGTGGACATGCGCTCGGTCAGCCCGGCCAGACTGGATAGTATAGAGACCCTGTTAAAGCAGGCCGTGATGCAGGCACTCGATGACCAAAACGCACTCTTGCGTCTGGGCGACAGCCTCACAGTAGATATCGAGATGATCGGCAAGCGCCCATCTGGTGAGTTGCCATCCGATCTACCACTAGTGCAGCGTGCGATGGCTGCTTCGGCCTTTCTCGGTAAGCGGCCGGGCCTGACGCGTGGTTCGACCAATTCCAATATTCCAATTTCTCTCGGTATTCCGGCAGTTACAATTGGTCGCGGTGGTCGCGGAGCCAATGCGCATGCGCTGAATGAATGGTGGCTTGAAGGTGATAGCTACAAGGCTACACAGTTTGGTCTGTTGTTGCTCGTTGTGGAAAGTGGACTTGTTGAAAATTGAGACCTGTCTTATTTTATTTAACTTGGAACACGTCAAAACAAAAAATCATGTCAATTTCTCGCAGATCACTGCTCAAGCGTGGGCTAATTGCCACCGCAGCAATGCCATTTCTCAATGTCGGAAGCGTAGCAGCCGCCTGGCACGAGGATGCATACGCAATTCCGCCTGAGGTCATTGGTGATCCGGCACTTGTCAAATTAAATTCTAACGAAAATCCGTACGGGCCATCAGACAAAGCCCGGCAGGCAATTATAGATGCCATTCCGAAGGGGAATCGCTATCCCAGGCCGCAAATCTCCAAACTGGAAAAACAGATTGCTGAGTATGAAAAGCTGTCGCCTGATCAGGTGGTTGTCACAGCAGGCTCCACCGAATTGCTCGGCGTATTTGGTATGATGGCGGGTATACACAAGGGGCGCGTGATCGCGTGTACACCTACCTTCGATTTTATGCTCTATTATGCAGAAAAATTTAGTGCAGAATGGGTGAAAGTCCCATTGACCGAGGATCATCAATACAATTTGCAGGGCATTGAAAATGAAATTGACAGCAGCACAAAACTTGTATTTATTTGCAATCCAAATAATCCCACGGGAGCAGAATTATCCGAGGATGTTTTGAAGCCGTTTTGCCAGTCGATTTCCGAAAAATGTATGGTATATGTCGATGAGGCGTACATCGAATTTTCCAAAGGAGGACTCGCCGCTTCATTGGCCAACATGACAAGGACAAATAAGAACCTCGTAATAGGACGTACGTTTTCAAAAATATATGGGCTGGCAGGTATGCGCATTGGTTACGCGATAGGTCATCCCGATACGATCAAAACTGTGCGCAATTACCTGCAGGGCAGATCGATTACCCCGGCCGCATGTTCAGTAGCTGCAGCTTCAGCTTCGTTGGGAGATGAGGTGTTTATGGCGCATTGCAAGGAGATGAACGAGACCGGCAAGAAACTGGTTTATGCATCTTTTGATGATTGGGGCATAGAGTATATTCCGTCCGCTACAAGTTTTATTCTCTTCAAAACCGACAAGTTTGAAAATCCGAAAATCCGCGCAGAACTGCAACGAAAGAATATTCTGATCAGGGACTATAAGCATGTTCCCGGATGGGCTCGCGTGAGCATAGGGACACCTGATGAGATGAAGACATTTGTAAAAGCGACAAGGAAATTTCTCGCCTAGAAAACTTTACGGTGCAATATCACTCGCGACCAGTGGTTTGAGTTTTATAATCCGGAGTTTATCGAGCATCCAGATGACTGGATAAGTCGGATCAAACTCCCACTTCTTCCACGCAAAATTGTAACGCATGGCGTGCTTGTGGTGATTGTTGTGCAGCCCTTCCCCCATCATGATGATGTCGATAGGGAAGAGGTTTTTTGACGTGTCACCAACCTTGAAATTCGTGTATCCGTATTTGTGTGCACCCCAGTTGATCACGACGCCGTGCAATGGACCCATGATGACATGCAGGGGAATGAGGAGGTACCAGTACCACGCCGGAGCGATCATTGTATAAATCAAGACGTATACGATGATCCAGCATAGCCTCACGAGATTATTAGAGGCAAAAACATCAAATTTTCTCCATGAAGGCAAATCTCCCAGAAAGCGCTTGTCGATATGGGACTCGTCATCAAAGATGTCCTTATAAATAATGCGCGTGCGCTGCATCATCGCCATTGGGTTTTCATCGTATTTTGGTGAGTGAGGATCTTTATCTGTGTCCGCATATGCGTGATGCATGCGATGCATGATGCCGTACGCTCTCGGACTCAAATAGGACGATCCCTGAAACAACCACGAAAGAACATAGAAGAATTTCTCCCACCCCCTCGTCATCGTAAACTGCTTGTGAGATGAATACCTATGATGAAAAAAAGTCTGCGTAAACAGCGACAATATCCAATGCACAATAAAGAACCCAATCACTAACCACATAAGTCGATAAATTTTGAGGCGCAAAGATAGGTTATTCCTTCACTCCTTAATACCTCCACTCCTCAAAGTCGGGTATTCGACACCGAGCTGCTCCAGATAAGTATCGTATTTCGTCTCGTCGAAATAATACTTCTCAAGGGCCGGGCGAAATTCCTCCATGATATCCGAATTGAGGTATATCGCGGGCTCATCTGTTTCAGATACCATCGGAATATACTCCTGCACCATGCCTTGTTCCTCCCTGAAATACTTCCAGGAGGCTTCTACCAATTCGGGCTTGAGCAGAAAGTCGAGGATTGTCATGGCTTCCGCCTTAGCACCGTTCACGACACCTTTGTGTGCGATGGGTGTAGCCATCGCGACAGCGTTGGACCAATGATGCCCCTGTAAGCCCGGAATATTTGAAGGATACCGCATCGTGACGGTAGGAAGTTTCCACGAGATATCACCAATGTCATCCGAACCGCCGCTGATCATTCTTCCAAGCGGCACCCTGAGTGTATCCAGCTTTACAGCCAGTCCGGTGGTATCGCGCGCACTCACCTCACTTTGCAAAGCCCTTGCCAGATTCTGATCGTTTTCTGACCATTCCGGCAGACCTACTTCTCTGATATTCAGATACATCGTTTCGGCGATCACTTTATTGAAATGCCTTGGCCACGCTGATCCGAGGACCTTGCGTGTGACCTTGGTATCGCTCATCATCGCGGCTCCTTCAGCGATGCGGTTGGCCTTTTGATAGACTTCCATAATGCCGGGATAAGTGACATGCCTAAAGTAATACCAGATCGTCGCCTTGCTCGGAACCACATTGGGTTGATCACCCCCGTTCTTGATGACGGAGTGCGACCGGTGCAGAGGGTTGAGATGCTCGCGGGCGTATTGCCAACCGATATTCATCAATTCCACGCCGTCGGCAGCACTGCGCCCCCGCCAAGGTGAACCTGCTGCATGGGCCGATTCT
>Ga0164313_10003771_pt1 | contig 13495 bp, 13 predicted proteins | sample GuaBasSedimGuay4_FD_113735 | JGI IMG/M metagenome (GOLD analysis project Ga0164313, IMG submission 113735) | Subseafloor sediment microbial communities from Guaymas Basin, Gulf of California, Mexico - Guay4, Core 4569-4, 0-3 cm | ecosystem: Environmental > Aquatic > Marine > Hydrothermal vents... | reverse complement strand
TAATGGGAAGCAAACAGATATCAATACAGGAGAAATGTATGGCGCAGCCTCTCGTTATCCAGACGGATCTACTTGGCAATCTATGGCTGCCTATGCTAGCTTACAGTGGAAACTAGCGGAAGATGTTTCTTTGTTAACAGGCGTGAGATATAACCACATTTTGTTATATGCTGATTTTGATTCACCTTATTATGATTTTTCATTTTCTGAAGCTGACATAAATACAGGAGCTTTAACTGGAAGTGCGGGTCTAACTTGGCAAGCAAGTGATATTTTGGGATGGAAGCTAAATTTTTCAACGGCTTTTAGAGCACCAAATATTGATGATGTAGGTAAGATTTTTGATAGTGAACCTGGTTCTGTAGTGGTTCCCAATCCTGATTTAAAACCGGAATATGCTTATAATGGGGAATTAGGCGTAAACTTTAATTTTGAAAATGTGGTAAGGTTAGATGTAACCACTTATGTTACCCATTTAGAAGATGCATTGGTTAGAAGGGACTTTGAATTAGATGGCGAGTCTGAAATTATGTATCAAGGAGAATTAAGCAATGTACAAGCCATCCAGAATTCTGGGAAAGCTGAAATTTATGGTTTTGAAGCTGCCGTAGAAATTAATTTTTCTGAACAATTACAACTTACATCCAATTATAATATAACAGACGGTTACCAAAAAGAAGAGGATGGGAGCAAAGTTGCCATAAGACACGTTGCACCACAATTTGGAAACACACATTTACTTTGGAAACATAACAAATGGGTTTTAGATGCTTTTGCAGAATACAACGGTAAATTTGATTTTGAAGATCTTTCACCGGAAGAGCAAGGCAAACCTTATTTATATGCCTTAGATGAAAACGGGAACCCATATTCACCTTCTTGGTACACGATTAATTTTGGAGCACAATACCAAATCACGGATGCTTTTCAAGTAAACACAACTTTAGAAAATATCACCAACCAAAGGTATCGCACCTATTCTTCTGGGATTGCTGCTCCGGGACTTAATTTAATTGTGGCATTGAGTTATCAGTTTTAGGGATTTTTTGTAATTTGGTTGATGATATACATATGTTAACTACAATTATTAAAAATGAAAAAAGAAAAAAAATTGGTATCTGGAATAGCACTTGGTGTCGTATTTGGGACTGTAGTAGGCGTTTTAACTGATAATATAGGTCTTTGGCTTAGTTTAGGAATAGCCATTGGTGCTGGAGTTGGAACATCCTTTATGCAAAAGGGAAACAAAAAGGATAATGGAGATTCATCCAATAAAAGTAGCTAACAACATGTATAATTAATTGCGGCGGAATTTCCTTGCCGGAAATCCACTCGAATTAATTAATTTAGTGCCACGGCGGAAAATCATTGCTGATTTCCCGCAACTAATCATACACAAAACCGTTATCTTTAACCTTGACCACAATGCTGTCAGATGAATTTTTAGAAGACCAGAAAAAGCAACTCAAAGAATTGGGGGATCAACTTCATAAAGAGGCGAAATTCAGTGAAGGATTTATCAATAATTCTAAACGTCCTTTGAATGAAAAAGAGTGGTTTAGTGCTATACGGTCTCTTTCAATCTTTGGAACATTCCAACTCAATAATCTTATCTCAAAGTTAGATGATTATAAAGAGTATAAACCTGAACAAATTGGTTTTTACATTGGTAAAAATGCCATACAGTCATTTCTGGACATAATCAACTCATATGAACTTAGTATGAATAAGCTTGTGAACAGTAGTGCTAGTTTAGGTGAATTGTTAGGCCAAAGAATAAATGAAAAGACAGCACTTATAGATGAAAGCTGGAATGCTAGTGGAAAATCAAAGAAATTAAAGGGTACCATACTTAATTCGTATAAGAATAAAAGATATGAAATGAAGTTTACTCGAGATACTCTTAAAAAGCACAGTGTGTTTGATAATTTGGATTACAAAATTCTTGAATTTTCGTGGGATATTAGAAACTCAATGCACAATAATTTCTGTGCCATAAAGGATATAGAGTTCAGTGCTCCTGGAACAAACTTGAATTATTCCTTCTCTTTTAAAAAGGGAGAAGAATTGTATCATCCAAGAGATTTAAAATCATTCTATTCGATGACAGAACAAATTATTATTATTCACCATAAAACTCTACAGCATTTCAACAAACTAGATGGAATAATAGAATAAAGATAACATCACCTATAAAGGACTGGCTAACAGCCACACTCAAGAAAAAGCCCTGCCTTTCAAAGCTGCAAAACGGTAACATCTACTCAAAATAATCAAAATACTCCCCTAAGCGAATATTTAAACCAGTAAAACTCTTCTTACAAGTTTCTAATTCAGAAGACTCCAAACCGTCAAACAAATCTATAAACGGGAATAAGTAATTGTGTAATTGATTATGTGCTTCACCTTTCATTGTGCATTTTTGAAATAGCTCTGTAAAATCTGCTTCCAAGCCTTTTTTTAAAGTTGAATATGCTTCTGCATTTTCTTTATCGGTAAAAGCTTGCATTCTGCTTTTCATGTTATTGATTCCTGTGGTTGTTTCAGGATTCGCCAACCATAATTTTCCATCATTTAGAGTGATAACTCCATCGACACTTTCATGAGATTCTTCTGCAGGTTCTTCTTGTTGGACAACTTCTGGTAAAGCTTCTTTTTCTGTATTTTGTTTACAAGAAATGACTAAAAATATAAGTGTAAAAAGTAAAATGGGTTTCATATTCATTTTTTTAATAGCTAAAGTGATCTTGAAATTCAACAAGGTCAGTTTTTAGATTATTTTCTTTTAAAATATTTAATTCATTTATTCGGGTGTCACATTTTACCCTTAGGCTACGCATATTCATGTTCTGTGTTAAATAAGTAAGCTCTAAACTTGGATATACTTCTTTTAGCACATCAACAATATCATTCACGCTATAATTATATTCTACCAAATTATAAACACCTGCTTTTAGTGTATTTCCCAATGCAAAATGAATCAATGTTTGGCACAACCTGTTAATATGAATAAAAGAGCGCATCTGGTTTCCATCTCCATGAATACGAATATTATTCTTGAAATTTGATTCAAACATAAACTTATTAATTACAGAGTCAAAACGCATGCTTTTGCTATATCCATACACATTCCCAAGGCGTAATATAAAGGTTTCTATATTGGAATCAAGAAGCCTATTCACATGTTTTTCAGCATTCAGTTTAGAAATACCATAGAAAGTTTTCGGGTTGAGGTTTGTGCTTATGTCTAGTTCTTTTTCTGAAGCGCCATATACAGAAACACTACTAGCATAAATAAATTTTGAAACCTTGCTTTTTTCAATCAAATAGGTCAACTCTGCTGTTCCCCAATTGTTGGTTTGATCAAACTCATGTGGATTATGATCTGCAAATGGAGTGGTTACTTTTGCTGCTAAATGATACACAACATCTGCTTTATCTATTTCAACTTTTAATTTTCGGGAGTCTAAAATAGTCCCTTTAACAAAATGGACTTTCTTAGAATTCAATTTAGTTTTTCCTAAAAACAAGTTGTAGTTACTTCTACTTAAATTATCGTACACTACAATAGAATCGATTGTATTCTCATTTTGAAGAGCATAAATTAATTCAGTTCCTATATAGCCAGCTCCACCTGTTATAAGTATATTCATTTTATTAAATCTTTATGTAAACCGCATTCTGTTTTGTTTTGACCAAACCATCTTGCACTTCGCTCATCGTTTATATCAAATTTTCTAGTGCAGGGAGCACAGCCAATACTTTGATATCCTTCTTTATCCAAAGGGTGTTCGGGTAAATTATAAAGTGTACGGTATTCGTAAATTTGTTTTGGACTCCAATCCAATAAGGGATGAAATCTAAGGGTATTAAAAGGAGCTTCTTGTTCAGTTTTCATGCTGTTTCTATCAGAACTTTGATCTGCTCGCACACCTGTAATCCAAATATCGTATTGCATTAAGTAGTGTTCTAGAGGTTGTGTTTTGTTTAGGTAACAGCAATAATCTGAATCTGAAGCAAAATAAAAGAGCCCTTCTTCATCTTTTTGAAGGTTTTTGGGAACTTTAGATATTACATCAATAACCGTTAAATTTAGTAGTTTTTTTATTTCATCTTTAAATGAAATTGTTTCAGGAAAATGAAACCCTGTGTTTATGAATAACACATCGATATCTACTTCAGCAGTTTTTAAAATATGTAATAAAGGGATACTATGAGTTTGAAAAGAAGAGGTAACAAATATCTTTTTCCCAGATGCTTGATACCTCTTTAATTGTTTGTGTATTTCGGCAATCGTCATTGTGTTTGTTTTGTCTGGTCGAGCGCAGTCGAGACCTCATTAGGTAGGTCTCGACTGCGCTCGACCAGACATTCAACAATTATTTTTTCTAGTCTGAATACAAAGTCTTATCAAAAACAGTTTCTTTAGGTTTTTGATGCTTTGCAAAAGTACAAACTCTGTTTTTAGCTAACGAATCTGAAGGAGGTTTTATGTGATAATATCTTAAATCATGTTCTACCTGTCGCTTAGAGCTAAAACTGGATACTCTTTTTAAATAACCAATAACTCTAGTAGCATGATCTACATCTACTGAGTCACATTCTGGACATTTATATAACGTTTGTTTATCTATATGAGTACAGTCGTTACAAATAGTAATTTTTATATTAAAGCAAAAATAATTACAACCGGCCGCAGCTGTGGCATGAAGTAAGTTTACAAATCCTTCTTGGTTTGGAGTTTCCTCTAAGTTAAGATGTAGGGCAGAGCCTCCATCTAAGTATTTAATGATTTCATTACCATGAAGAATAATTTTATCCAACGTGTTTGTGTAGTTATCTTCTACCGCATAGAAATAAGAATTATAACAATCTCTAGGCACAAAAAGTCCATCTGCTCTATCCCATTTTGCATTTTTAACGCCTAGGTTTTCTGCAGGAACAAACTCGGTGTTAAACATATATCCGTATTCCTTTTTTGCTAGTTTGTTTTCGTCGTAAATAACTTTTAAGTGTTTATTGACGAATTTTTTATAAGTAGCATTATTACTCACATGAATCCCTTGGCTTTCTGCAGCTTCTACCATTCCGTTGATTCCAATGGTTAAAAATTGCTTGTCTAAAGAAATAAATCCAGCTTTATAAACAGGTAACAAACCATTTTCTTCATAGCCTTCAATAAGTTTTCTATACGCTACTTGGTATTTGTGAATTTTCTGAACTTCCTCTTTAATATTAGCCCCTTGTTGTATAAGTCTGTTCATATTAAGGGTAATCACATTTATAGAGCCTGTTGCAACACCACCTGCACCTAATGAATAACTAAAAGTATTATCGCTTATTTCACTTCGCAAACGACAACAAGAAGCCAAACTATCTGCACTTTCAGATTGATAGATAAAAAATGAATTACCCTCACTTAATTCTTTGGCACACATTTCGGTAAATTCTGTATCTACAGGCTTTCCATCTTTTACTAACATAGCAGCAGTTACAACCGGAAAAGTAAGAATAGCTCTGTTCCGTTCTTCGTTAAACCAAGTCATAAAAAATGCTTGTAACTTTTTTAAATCCTCCCATATAGGTTTGGTCATATCTGGAAAAACAAAATCCTCAAACATGGTTTTGAAATAGGTTTCATCATAAAGAGAAATATTCCAAAAAACAGATTGATAACCTCTTGCTGCTGCTGGCTGATTAACGGCATACACAACATGTTGAAGGTGATTGGCAATTAAATCTTTATTAGTTTCAAAATAATTTTCGCCATAATCTTTTTTAGCAAAATAATCGAAATACATTAAAAACTCAACAGTAGCTAGTGCCCCTGCAAATTGAGAGCTAATAGCAAAAACAAGATTGACAAACTCACCACAGAAACTCTCCAAATGTTTTGGAGCTCTACTTTCACCGCCTAATTTTGTAAGTCCATCAAACAAAAAAGGATACATGCTTATTGAAACACAATAAGGTTTAAGTGAAGTTTCATCGTGTACATAAATTTCATGAGCTTCAATTTGTCGTGTGTACTCATTGGCTAAATCCTCACCAAAAAGTTCATTTATTTTCCGTTTTACCAGAGCCCTGTTTACTTGTATATTAATATCCTTATTCAGCTCCGCCTCCATAGTGGCAATATTTTTCGAGGTTACATTTGCATTCGCATCTACTTTAGATCCATCTGCGGCATTGGAGGAGTTGATGTAATGGTCTATAAAATCAATTTTTTTTGAAACTTGGGAGTCTGTGAGGCGTATCATACGTTTTAGTTTTTACTGAATAAATAATTAAGGTTTTTGTTTGTCTTTATTTCTATAAATTTTTGATTTGTTATTTTGCTATCTAATCCACCTAAATTCTGTTTCCACATTCCGGTTTTAATCCAAGTTAGTTGATTGCTTATCTCTTCTGAAATATTTTTTTCACCTGTATATAGGCAGGTTTTATAATTTTTGTTTTTTGCAATTTGAAGCATATCAATAAGCTCCTCTTTATGCCACTCACCTCCCATAAATAATACGCAAGTAGCTAGCTTACTATATTGATTTAAAAGCGATTTATATACATCTTTTGTAAGTAAAGACCCATTGCCTTTTTTCCAAAGAAAAGGGGAATGACAACCCTCACAATGCTTGTCGCATCCTGATATTGAAAAGCAGAGGCTAATCTCCCCTGGCACCTCTTGAAGTACCACTTGAAAGTCGTAATAATACATGATCTAATAATAAAAGAGTATTTTATCTTGAATAAAGGTAAGAGTCATTATAGCCTTTTTGAAAAAGTAAAAAATGAGTTATTAAAAATGTTATTAACAAAAATTTAAGAGGGGAAAATGATTTAAAACGGCGTTATAAAAGAGTGATTGGTATTAAAATATTATTAATATTATTTTAGAGAGAAGAATTGATTAAAAAACAACAAAAAAACCAACGACAATTATCGTTGGTTTTTAAATAATAATAATTGTTATTAAATTTTAGTGAGGAAGTGATTTCCTGAAATATCCATAAGCAAAAGTTCCTAATAATGCAGCGCCTATAAAAACGATAAATACCGTATATCCAGATCCCACTAAAACAAACATCATCCCAGAGCATACACCTGTAAGTGCCCAACCCATTCCAAAAATGGTTCCTCCTAGGATATAACGCCACCATTCGTGGCTTTTGTCATTAAACTTTACCGTTTCACCATGAACGGCTTTAATTTTCCCTCTTTTAAAAAGGAATGTGATGATAATTCCCATAACAACACCTGTCATAATAATCCCGTACATATGGAACGATTGGAAGTGGAACATTTCAATAATTCTAAAGGTCGATACAGCTTCCAGTTTCCACATTCCGAAACCAAATAAAAAGCCAATGATTATATATTTGAATAATTTCATTTTTCTGTTTTTTTTGAAGGTTAAATAGTAATTCTTAAAATATAAGGGAGTATGAGCCAAGTCATAATTAATCCTCCGGTAAAAAACCCTATAACAGCTACTAAGGATGGTAATTGCATATTTGCAATACCAGAAATAGCATGTCCAGAAGTACAACCTCCAGCATATCTTGCGCCGAACCCTACTAAGAAGCCCCCTCCAACAATAATTATTAATCCTCTAATTGAGAATAAAGATTTCCAAGAATACAAATCCCAAAATTCAGGGATGCCAACACCAAGAATTAAATCTTTACCAGGTACAATATGGACATTTTCTTGAGTAAGTGTTCCTTCTCCAGAAATTTGATTTAAAGTATTTAAAGTCGCTTCAGAAATATGTGCCAGTCCATCTCCGCCAAAATAATTGGCTGCAACATAACCTCCAAACATAGCGCCTAATGCAACCATTAAGTTCCACCCTTGTTTTCCCCAATCAAATTCAAAGAAATCGGCATATATACCTGCGCCATCTGCTGCACACATAGTCCTTAAATTGGCAGAAAGCCCAAAATCTTTATTAAACTTTAATAATAAATAAAGGGTGAGTCCAATGACAACACCTCCCATCCACCAGGGCCAGGGCTGGCTGATGAATTCTTGTATTTGTACTAAATTTTCATTCATGGTTGATTTTTTTATTGATTAGCAAAATTAAAGTTAAATATAGCCTTATAATATGACATTTGTCAAGTTGCTTTTTTTTTAATCTTTTTTTTAGATTTAAAAAGGCAGGAATAAATGCTTGTAACAATCTCTAGTTTAGATATTTGGGTTATTTACAAACGACTACAATCATTTGCAAACAACTATAAACGAAAGTAAGTACGTAACAACCAACTACCGTTTTGTTGCCGCTGTATGTTTGCACTGTTGAAATACTAGAATGATAATTCTTAAAAAAATAGATTCAAGTTTTAGTTTCAATTTAAAAGATCCCCGGGACGAACCCGAGGACATACCTTAACTGTTTAACATTAAAATAAAATATTATGAACACACTTAGAAACAAAGTACAGTTGATTGGAAACTTAGGAAATGATCCAGAAATTATCACATTAGATTCCGGAAAAAAATTAGCAAAATTTAGTGTAGCTACAAACGAATCTTACAAAAACGCACAAGGCGAACGCGTAACAGATACTCAATGGCATAATGTAATTGCTTGGGGAAAAACAGCAGACATTATTGAAAGCTATGTAACCAAAGGTAAAGAAGTTGCCATAGAAGGAAAACTAACAACTCGATCTTGGGATGATAAAGAAGGTAATAAACGCTACACAACCGAGGTAGTTTGTAACGAACTTTTAATGCTTGGGAATAAATAGAATAAGCAAATCACAATAAAGTAAGACTGTTTGAATAACGTCTTTTTAACTCCAAATAGTTGGCAGGTAAAAGACAAGGGGAGTTATCTTTCAAACAGTCTTTTTTTATTTAGATTAAATAAAGACAAATTGATCTTTTTTTGTATTTTTGCCCTTCAATAAATATATTATTACTATGAAACGAGCATGTTAAAATTATTGTCATTTAATAGAATGATAAATAGCGAACAGCATGTGGCAATTAAAAAACAATAAAAAAAGACACATGAAAATTAACGAAAACAAAACAGTAGCCGAAGTGGTTACTGAAAATATTAAAGCTTCTAACGTATTTAAAAAACACGGAATCGATTTTTGCTGCGGGGGAGGAATCTCTATAGAAAAAGCTTGTGAGAAAAATGGAGTAGATTATACAACTTTAGAAAAAGAATTAATTGCAGTAGATGAAACACCTAACAGAACCCATGATTATAATAGTTGGGAATTAGATTTTTTAATAGATCATATTGTAAACATTCACCATACGTTTGTGGAGCAAAGTTTACCAATTATAAGTGAATATGCAGAGAAAGTTGCAAGTGTTCATGGACATCATCATGATGAAGTAATTGAAATAAACACTTTGTTTCAAGAAGCCGCAGGAGATTTAGCAGCTCATTTAAAGAAAGAAGAATTGGTATTGTTCCCTTTTATAAAACAATTACATAAAGCAGATAAAGAAGGAACAGATATAAGTACTGCTAATTTTGGGACAGTTAATAATCCTATAAATGTGATGGAGAATGAACATGAAACTGTTGGGGATATTTTTAAAACGATTGCCAAACTATCAAATAACTACACACCACCAGAAGAAGCTTGTAATACCTTTAGAGCATTATATGCTAGTTTAGAGGAGTTTGAACAAGACCTTCATCAACACATTCATTTAGAAAACAACATCTTACACCCTAAAGCTATTGCTTTAGAAAAAAAGTTATTACAATAGAAATATTTTAATGTAGATTGCATTTTTAAAATAAAATGAATCTAAAATTCCATATTAAAATAGCCTTGGGCTACTTTTTTATTGTAGCACTTTTGGGAGTGTTCATGCGGATATTTCAAGTGGTTGATATTTCATTCAACTATAAAAATATACTTCATGCACATTCCCATATTGCTTTATTAGGCTGGGTCTATACAGCTATTACGACTTTGATTTATCATTTTTATATTTCAGATAAGAAATTAGAGAAAAAATATAAAATGCTTTTTTGGAGCACTCAAATTACCATAATAGGAATGTTGTTAACCTTTCCTTTTATTGGCTATGCATTATTTTCTATCATTTTTTCCACCCTCTTTTTAATCGCTTCCTATTTCTTTGTTTGGTTTTTTCTGAAACATACTTCAGGAAAACAAAAAGAAACGAATTCATATAAACTCATTAGAGCGTCCTTATGGTTTATGGTCTTTTCTAGTTTAGGGCCTTGGGTATTAGGCGTTATTATGAATACCTTGGGAAGCACTTCTTCCTGGTATCGAAACGCAATCTATTTCTATTTACATTTTCAATACAATGGCTGGTTTATCATCGCGTTATTTGGAATGCTATTTTTTGTTTTTGAAAAGTATTCGATTCATATTGCTAAAAAAGTATTTAAGCAATTTTTCTGGCTTTTAAACATAGGAGTGATTCTAACTTTTTTCTTATCGGTGTTATGGATGAAACCACATTCAGGTTTTTATATTTTAGCCGGCATAGGTAGCTTTTTGCAAATAGCAGCTTTTTTGATTTTACTTGCAATAGTTTTTAAAAACAAAGTAGTATTAAGAAAATCACTTTCACGAATTGAAGGAACTTTACTAAAAACTGTGACTATAATTTTTATAGGAAAATTAATTTTTCAGGTTTTAGGAGCTTTTCCTAGTATTGCTGAAATGATTTCAAACAATTTAGATTTCGTAATTGCTTATCTACATTGGGTGTTTTTGGGGGTTGTTACTATTTCTATTTTTGCTTTTTTACATCAGTTTAAACTATGGGTAATTTCTAAAAAAACAGTTATAATCTACCTTGTAGCCTTTATTTCAACAGAAGCTTTTCTGTTTTACAAAGGAACAATTGTGTGGCTAGGAGGCACTTTGCTTTCTAGCTATTATACCTTATTATTTATTGCTAGCACTATTTTTTTAATAGCGATAGTAGGGCTGTTTTTTTCAAAAGAAACAAGATAACTTAGTACAAACTATTGATTATTTTCAATCACATAATCCAATACTTTTTTCATTAAATGTGCTCGATCTACACCTCGAACATTATGTGGATGCATAGGGTAACTTAGAAAATCGACCTGCTTTTTAGCATCTACAAAAGCCTTTAATAAAGTCATAGTATGTTGTGGAACCACTACAGGGTCTACACTTCCAATTATTTCTAACAATTTTCCATCAAGATTCTCTACGTAATTATGTACACGAGATTTCTCAAACCCTGCTTCGTTATCTTGCCACCTGTCCATATAACGTTCACCATACATAATTTCATAATATTTCCAATCGGTTACAGGCCCTCCGGCAACAGCTGTTGTAAACACCCCCGGATGACGAAGCATTAATGAATTTGCCATAAATCCGCCATAACTCCAACCGTGAACCGCCAACCTGTTAGCATCTACATAAGGAAGCGATTTCAAATAATCCACACCCAAAAGCTGATCTTCCATTTCGACCTCACCAGCCTGTCTGTGTATAATACTTTCAAAAGCAAATCCGCGATTAGCAGAACCGTGATTATCTAAAGTAAATACAATATAATCTTGTTCGGCAGCCATCCATTGCATCCAAAGATTAGATCCTCCCAACCAAGAGTTGGTCACCATTTGAGCATGGGTTCCTCCGTAAACATAAATGAGTACGGGATACTTTTTGTTTGCATCAAAATTTGCTGGTTTAATGATTCGGCCAAACAAATCAACTCCATCATTTGCTTTGATAGTCACAAATTCTGTAGTTCCTAGTTGGTACTCATCAATCGGATTTTTAGAAGTGTAAATAGTTTCTTCTTTTCCATTTTTAAGCGATTTCCTTTTTACAACTCTAGGCACATCGATGCTTGAATAGCTGTCGATGATGTAATTTCCGTTTGGACTTAATTGAACTCTGTGCGATCCAGGCTCTGTTGTAAGGATAGTATTTTTGCCGTTTTTCAAATTTATTTTAAACGCCTTTGTTTCTCTTGCATCTGGCCCCGTTCCTGATATAATTACATTTTTCCCTTTTTCATCAAAGCCAATAATTTCTTTAATAACCCAGTCAAATTGAGTGAGTTGTTTTTCTTTGTTGTTAGTGATGTCATATAAATAAAGGTTCATAAAGCCATCACGCTCACTCATCCAAAGAAACTCTGAATTGCTATTTGGTAAGAAAACAGCCGTATGCTCTGGCTCTACCCATTTGTCATTTTTCTCTTCAAAAAGGGTTTTTACTTTCTTTCCTGAAGTCGCATCGTACATTGAAAACCACATATGATTTTGATCTCTATTTACTTCGGCAATAAATACATATTCTTCATTTGGAGACCAAGAAAGGTTAGTTAAATAATGCTCGTCAGAAGTATCAATGTCTAAATAAACAATAGTATTAGCTTTTATTGAATAGATTCCCGCTTTTGCAATTTCACTACCCATACCGTTCATAGGATATTTAATATTATCCAAAGTGGCTGGGGTTGTAGTAACATCCACTAGTGGGTAGTCCGTTACATTGCTTTCATCTTTTTGGTAGAAGGCTAGGTAATTTCCTTTTGGACTCCAAAAAGTTCCTTTAGTAATTCCCATTTCAGATCTTGCAATAGCTTGACCTGAAACAATATTTTTATCGTCAATAGTTGTCACAGCAACTTTTGGATTGCTTAAAGTTGCTACATAAAGATTATTATCAATTGTGTAAGCTACCGCATTTGCTTCCGTGTTAAACTCATTGTTCTCAGTATCTTCTGGATAACCAATCTCTTCGGAAACCTTTTTGTCTACATAATTATACCGAATGATGGAGCTGTTATGTGTGAAATAAACTTCTTCTGTTGTAATTTTTGAAAAGGAATAAGGCATTCTTTTTAAAGTAGGGATAGCTTGTTGAAGGTCCTTCAAACTAAACAATGCAGCACGTTTTGATAAATTATAATTTACATGAACAGTGTTATTTTCAATAACAATATAATCATCTGAGCCGTCTACCCATTGCAATGATTTTCGTTCGGGATAAAGCCCTTTATAATACCCTAAAACGGCATCTTCAAGATTTAAATGTTTTACTTCTTGTGCAGTTAAAACGGTAACAAATAATAGCAATAAAAATGGGATGAATTTTTTCATGATAAACGGATATATGTTTTTTCAAATTTAATGTAAAAATGTAAGCTTTAAAAGAAAACCATTTCACCTTATATTAAGATGAAATGGTTTAAACTATGATGATATTTATAAATTATAATTTCTCAAATTTAGCTTGGAAAAAGCGCAAATATTTTGGTTCAAAAATCATTTTGAGGCCTTTTATTTTATCTCGGTTTTCATAAACATATTCAACAGATTCAGCAATTACATCCATATGTGCTTGGGTGTACACTCTTCTAGGAATAGTTAATCGTACTAATTCTAAGTTTGGATAATTATGTTCTCCTGTTTTTTTATTTCTACCTGCTGAAACTACACCTCTTTCCATAGTTCTAACACCAGAATCTAGATAAATTTCAG
>Ga0164313_10003770_pt1 | contig 13499 bp, 9 predicted proteins | sample GuaBasSedimGuay4_FD_113735 | JGI IMG/M metagenome (GOLD analysis project Ga0164313, IMG submission 113735) | Subseafloor sediment microbial communities from Guaymas Basin, Gulf of California, Mexico - Guay4, Core 4569-4, 0-3 cm | ecosystem: Environmental > Aquatic > Marine > Hydrothermal vents >... | reverse complement strand
AGCGGGTTGACCCCGGTCGGTAATAAAAACCGGCCCCTTGAGTGCAGCTCGCTTGGCTTTACTGACATCCTGATTAAATTCTCTACTGGAAACTTTCGTAATACTCATCAACTTTGAATCTCGTATATCAATCAATGTAGGTATGTTGCTACAAATATTAATGAGGTGCAAGTGCATGAAAGTAGTTTGCACCTGGTAGTGCCCATTTGAAATGGCATACCTCTTAACATTCTGTAGGGAATTACTGTTTTGTAGATGTTCAGCCTGGTTGTTAGGCTTCCGCTTGTGGGGTGTTGATTATTCCCAGGGTAAAGACCTCAAACGTACTCAGCTTGATTTGAATTATTATGGATTTATGGTTGGTTACGAATTCAACTGATTTTTGCTAAAAAACCTATGCAACCAATCACAATGATGAGCTTCTTGAGAAAAAAGAAAACGCTGGCATCATATTTCAGGTATTGGGCCTGCTCAGTTCTATTTATGCCACATTGCAGACCCGTACACCTCAGGGTGCCATTTTCAGGATCGACCGCTGCAGGAATACAAGTATCCAAAACAGCAGCTTACCGCTGGTGAAAGATGCGGGCTCTCTACGTTTGGATCGCCCCACGCTTGATCAGGCGCAGTTCGTTACCGCCGCCAGGCAATGCCAGGAACTCGACCTCATCGGTCATTTTTTTGATCAGGAAAAGACCCATTCCGCCAATAGGACGGTCTTTAAGCGCGGTATCCAGTTGGGGTGCGTTGATGTGACTTGCATCAAAGGTTTTGGCATGGTCTCTGACCCTAACGACGACCGTGTCACCATCAGCCTCCATGTGTAATTCGACCATTCCATCGAGATTGCCATAGCCGTGAATGATGACGTTTGTGACAGCTTCATCGACTGCCAGACGTAAATCTCCCAGCGCGCTCTCGCTAACGCCAAGGCTTTCACCCTTCTGGTCGATGTAGTGTCGGGCTTTTTGCAGGTTTTCGAGGCGGGCTCTTACCGCCAGATCAAAAACCTGCTTTGCAGCCATGCCATTCGCCTACTGGAACGAATTAACGGCTTCGTTCCGATCCTGATAAATATCCAGGTAGACGTCGAAGCCGAGAGTCTTGATGACCCGGGCAACTGGATCCGTGGGATTGAGCAATTTCAGGTATGGGGATTTGCTCAGGCCGGAAGACTCTCCACCGCTGAGCATGTTCGTCATTGCGTGAATTGCCCTAAAGCCGGCACTGCCCATGTAGTTAACCCCACTCAGATCCAAAAGGATGTGTGTGGTACCAGCATCGATCAATTCAGCCGCTTTATCCTGTAGAGTCTTATGTGTGGCAGCGTCGATGTCTCCCTCAACCTTGAGCACTGTTACAGAAACATTGCCTTGTTCCTGTCCAACCATGAAATTCAATGTAGCCATAGATACCATTCTCCTGCCTTTGTTTAAGTAAAGCTAATATAAATTCTACACACTAAGCCACCTGTTGTCGCGTGGGTTGTATTCATGCTGGTGAACATCAGTCCACAGGTGCCCTCGGCAGGTACTTCAAAGCAAGCATCGTTATGTCATCGGATTGCTCGGCCTCACCGCGAAACTCATACACGGCCTCAAGCACGATCCTGATAAAATTCTCGGTATTGTTGCTTTCCGGGGAGGCTACTTTAAGTATGCGCTCCTCGGTAAATTGTTGTCCGTCCATGTTCTTGGCTTCATTTACACCGTCAGTATAGCTAAAAATGAGATCACCCTCATTCAGCTTTGTGGTCTCGACTTGATAGTTAGCGGCAGGAAACAGTCCCATGACACCACCGGTGATATCCAGTAGTTCAACTTCCCCGTTTTGCCGAAATATCATCGGTGCTTCATGCCCGGCATTTACATAAGTTAACCTCCCGGTATCCGGATCGAGCAAGCCAAAAAATACGGAGGCAAACATGCTGGAACCTGCGTGGGTGGTCGCAATATAGCGGTTGGTTGTGACAATGCTGTTCAGCAGCACCTCGCTGGTTGTTGCAGTACTGTCCGATTTGTCCATCGCAGAATCAGTGTAACCGTAGAGGGAAGAGGCGCGAAGCAGGCTGCGAAACAGTGTCATGAACAAGGCGGCACCGACCCCTTTGTCACACACATCACCAATAACGATGGCCAGGTGAGAACTGGTCTTTAGTCTGAAAACATCATAAAAATCCCCAGCTACCTCGCGCGCCGCCTCAAACCAGGCTGCAATCTCCCAGTTTTCAATTTCAGGAATGGAGCCTGGTAAAAAGTCGGCCTGGATTCGTCGTCCGATCTCCAGTTCTTTCTGGTAAGAAAGCAACTTCGCGGAGCGCGTCTTGATCTCGCTGACAATCTCCCGCTCCCGTTGCAACACCCCGTGCAAAACGGCCTTGAACGCATCCGGGTCTGTAGACAGCGCATCAAAAAATACTTCACGCTCGATGCTTAGCAATAAAGAATCACTCTCCATTGTTACCGAAGCGCTGCGCACCTGGGAGTCGAGGACGGCCATTTCGCCAAAAACCTCACCTGCCTTAATTTTGGCCCATATCACCTCGCCGTCATGAACCCGTGCACTTCCCGAAATGATGAAATACATTGCCGAGCCGGTCTCTCCCCGGGTGATAATAGTTTCACCACTGGCAACACGCAGCGTTTCTGCCCTTGCCGCCAGGCTGTTCAATACACTGCCCTGCAAACCACGCAGGAAAGCGCAGTGCTTGAGGGTTTCTATTTTGTTTTCAGTGGAGGTCAAAGGTGTTTCCATGTGGCGCTTCCTTGCTAAATGATCAACTGATTGAATCCAGTCAACCAGTACGAATAAGTCTGGTGCAGGTCATTATCAATCGCAATACAATAGAAGTAGTTTATGGTAGTTTTAAACATGAAACACCCTTAAGGAACCTCTGATCTATTCATGAACTCGTATCTTGCGCTCAAAATGCCCAGCTACTACGTTGCAAATCTTGTCAATAGCCAGCTATTACCTGCGATTAGCGCCTTGTATCTGAACATTTTGAATCACAACTTACTTCGCTCAGAATAAATCAGAGATTCCTTAACAGACCCATGCAGGACTTTCTTTGAATGAGTAAAGAATCATTAACGCTTTTTTACTACGTACTGTATGGCCTCGCATTTGCAGCTTCAATGCTGGTGTTGATAAAGACCATAACAGGTACAAAGGGCTAAGTGATGGCATTATTTTTTCAATTTCTGGTGGGACATGCATTCGGCGATTATGTATTTCAACGGGATATCATGGCGACCTCGAAAAGTCGGCACGCCGAGATTTACAAAACTGCAGGCCCGGGTTTCCCAGCCTGGTACTTCTGGCTGCTTTCACATGCACTGGTCCACGGCGGTGCGGTAACATTAATCAGCGGTAGTGTGCTGTTGGGGGTAATCGAAACAGTTTTGCACACTATTATAGACTTCAGTAAGTGTGAGCACTGGATCGGTATAAACACAGACCAGGCCTTGCACATACTATGCAAGGTAGCCTACGTTTATGTAATCTACCAGGGATGGGTATAAAGATTAGCCAGCAGCATTCACGCAAGGCCAGCGCTCGACTTGATTTACTACGTCAGGAATTGATCGCTCCAATTCTCTCCATTGAAGGCCACGCAGTCTTGCTGAAAGAGCAGATTGCCGATCCGGATTGTCTGGCTGATTTGAAAAAAATTGAAACGGCTGCAAGCCAGACTCGAACACTGGTTGATGAAATGCTGGTAGCTGAAACACAGAAACGTGAGGATGCAGAACGGGACAGTCAGCGCTCTGGATTTAAACACGATCTCAGAAACTCAGTTGGCGCAATATCCGGCTATTCAGAAATCATTCTCGAGGAGCTTGAGGATGCCGATGAACTAAGTGAAGACGCACGCGCTTATCTGGACAACCAGCTGGCCGACTCCTTCAAACTGCTGAAGATGCTCGACACCCTTTTCCAGGCCGAACGTGAATTCGGTGAGGATTCCGGGACTGGCTTGAATGTTGATATCAAATCTGTGTTCGACAGCTTTGACCGTTCGGACAAAGAAACAGTCGATGTCATCAGCGGAAACATACTTGTGGTTGATGACAATGACAGCAGCCGTAACCTGCTGGCACACCAGTTACGTCGTCAGGGCCACACGATCAGCACCGCGTCATCAGGTCGACAGGCACTGGAGATGATTCGCAAAAGCAAACCGGATCTGATTCTGCTGGATCTGTTTATGCCGGATATGAATGGCTTTGATGTCCTCCAGAAAATGTATACAGATGAAGCGCTGCGCGCTGTACCCGTCATTATTATTACCGGCCTCAATGACAAGAGCGCGGCAGTCAAATGTATTGAGGCTGGTGCTTTTGATTTGTTGATCAAGCCGGTCAACCCGAGTCTTCTGGGTGCTCGTGTGGTTGCTTGCCTGGAGCGTAAAGCATGGCACGATAAAGAGCTGGCCTACCAGCAGGAACTTGAGAAAAGTTATACCTTCATACGCAAAGTATTTGGCAGGTATCTGTCAGATGAAGTGGTCCAGCAGATCCTCGCATCGGATGCGGGTATGCAAATGGGTGGTGGCAAGCAGGTAGTCACCATCATGATGACAGATATTCGGGGCTTCAGTATGTTGAGTCAGGAACTGGATCCACAGGATTGCGTCAAAATTCTGAACAACTATTTTGGCGTCATGACCCCGCTTATTCAGAAGTATGATGGTGTCATTGACGAATTTTTGGGTGATGCCATCCTCGCCATATTCGGTGCACCGGTGGTCACAGAAAACCATGCTCAGCAGGCGGTGGCATGCGCGATCGAAATGCAACAGGCCATGGGTGAAGTTAACTACAACAACCAGCAATGGGGCCTGCCTTCTATCGAAATGGGCATCGCGGTTAATACAGGTGAAGTGGTTGTTGGGAATATTGGCTCTGAAACCCGCTCCAAGTACGGTGTGGTCGGCCATCATGTCAACCTGACTGCACGGATTGAATCTTTCACGGTTGGCGGCCAGATTATGGCGTCCGAGTACACTGTTAACCAACTTGAACCTGAAGTCTCAATAGCCCAGTCACTCAAAGTGGAAGCAAAAGGCATCAAAGAGCCTGTAACAATCCATGAAATCATCGGTATTGGCGCGCCCTATAATTTGTTAATGGAAGACGAAGATCTGGTCGTTCAACCACTGCGACGCGATATACCGGTCACCTTCAGGTGCCTGTCAGGCAAGGCGATTGCGGATGAGCACGCGGAAGGTGTTCTTACGGCAGCAGCTGAAGGCGTGGCACAACTATCAGCCGTGGAGGATATGGAGATACTGACGAACTTACGTATGAATATCCCGGGCTACCCCAGTTCAGAGGATGATCAGGTTTTTGGCAAGATTACCAGCATTTCAGATAAAAAAGATGGACAAAACCAGTACATAATCAAGCTGACTTCTGCTCCCCTGAGTGCACGTAAATACATCCAATCGCTTATAGTGCAGCCTTAAACCTGTACTTGAACTCACAACAACAGAGGTTAAATGTGACCAGAATACTTATTGTTGAAGACAATGAAATGAATCGCGACATGCTCAGCCGCAGGCTTAAACGGAAGGGTTATGAGATTGAAGTTGCAGTCGACGGGCAACAAGGTGTGGATATGGCTACCACCGGCATGCCTGATATCGTATTGATGGATATGAGTCTGCCTGTCAAAGATGGGTGGGCCGCAACCAGGGAACTGAGAGGTAAAGAGGTGACCGCCGGGCTTAAAATCATAGCGCTAACCGCACACGCCATGCATGGTGACCGGCAAAAAGCCATCAAGGCAGGTTGTGATGACTACGATACCAAGCCGATCGATTTGAAGCGCTTGTTGGGGAAAATTGAGGCTTTGCTCTAAAAACACTCAATAAATAAGGGAGTTCATCATGAACCTGAGCAAACGGATCGCGCTAACATCATCAATCATCCTGATTTTTTACTTTTTCACGGTAGTTGTATTTCTCTGGTCTACCAAAGTCAGTCGCGAAATTGTCAATGATTTGCAGTCTGTCATTCGGTCCCAGTACCTGGTCAGTGATATCTCGCAACAGCTCAAAGAACTCAATACACGTTTAAAGGTGCTGGAGGCAGTGGCCTCAGCACAGGACAAAAAAGAACTCGACCTGGACGAACAGGATGCCCTGTTGAAAAGCATTGTTAATATCGACAATGCATTGGCTACACTTCGAACGACTGCCGGTGAAGCACTGACAGGCAGGATACCCGGTATAGAGTTGGCCTCTGAAATCATAAACCAGTGGAAACTATTGATAGACCGTGCCAAAGAGGTTGATCAACCTGTTCAAATTTATTCCCTGACCGCATTTGGTTCTGAGTTTGACAATACCGAGGCGAAACTGCAACACGATGGCCTCCTTTTAAGAACCATGTCGTCGGAACTAAACCAGGATATCGATGAAGCCGAGGCGCTCATCAACCGTGTCTCAATGCTGGTTTTTCTCTTCTCTGCCCTGGTTGCACTTTTACTGATCTACAGCCTCATTCGCTACACAACCAAATCTCTTTCCCAGTTGCGTCTGGGAACGCAAGAATGGAGCAAGGGCAACCTGGCCCATAGGGTCTGGGTTACGGGCAAGGGTGATCTTGCAGAGTTGGCCAGTTCATTCAACGCGATGGCGGAGAAACTGGGTGTCACCATGGAACAGGCCCATGAAGAAAGACAACGGGCAAATGAGGCGAATAAGGCCAAAAGTGGGTTTCTGGCAAATATGAGCCATGAGCTCAGAACACCAATGAATGCCATTATCGGTTATAGCGAGATGTTGCTTGAAGATTTAGAAGATGGGGAAGAACTGGACCCCGAGGAAGTCCAGTCAGATCTGGGCAAAATTCATGCTGCCGGCAAACATCTGCTCGGACTGATCAATGAGGTATTGGATCTGGCCAAGGTCGAATCAGGAAAGATGGGGGTTTACAACGAAACAGCTGACCTGCAGCAACTGGTCAAAGATGTCACAACGACTGTCCAGCCAATGGTGACCAATTACGAAAACTCCCTTGACACGATAATAGATGTCGTAGACAGCGAAATCCGAACCGACGTTACCAAGTTCAGGCAAATACTGATGAATTTGTTAAGCAATGCGGCCAAGTTTACACGCAAAGGCAAGATCACCCTCAAAGCCAGCCGTTTCATGGAGGATGGGGTCGACCATATCAGCATTTCTATTTCTGATACCGGTATCGGAATGACACCAGAGCAACTTGACAAAGTATTCGATGAATTCACACAGGCTGATGATTCAACTACCCGGGAGTTCGGTGGCACAGGTTTGGGACTGGCAATTTGCAAAAAGTTTGCCAAACTGATGAAGGGCCGCATCGATGTTGAAAGCACACCCGGTGAAGGCACCTGCTTTACCTTTGTAGTACCTGCCATCGCTGAGGATATTGAAACCCAGGATGTACAGGCTGAACCGCCGGAAGATAACCAGATCGAGCAGAACGAAGGGTTGGCAAAAGTGCTGGTGGTGGATGATGATGAAACATCACGCGAACTTTCCAAACGCATTCTGGCAAAATGCGGTTACTCTGTATTTACAGCCGACAGCGGCGCGGCCGGAATTGAACTGGCGTGCGAATTGCAGCCGGACATTATTGTGCTTGATGTACTGATGCCTGGAATGGATGGCTGGCAGGTTCTGGAAAAATTACGTGGGATGCCGGAAACCACTAACATTCCGATTATCATGCAATCAATGCTGAGTGAACGGGAACTGGGTTTGTCCCTGGGTGCGGATGAATTTCTGACCAAACCTGTGGATAGATCTGATCTGCCAAATGCAGTAAGAAAATTATTGCCCGAAATCAAGCTTGATGAAGGTGTGTTAATTATCGAAGAAGGTAGAAGCCTGGCCGATCTGCTTAATGAAGCGCAGGGTGAAGAACCTTTTGAAATCAGGCAAACCGCCGATATGGACGAGGCGATTCAATGGATGTCAGAGCGGGAATTTGGAATCATTCTGGTTGGCAAGCATTCAAAAATGGATGCCGTGTCCAAATTTATGGGAAATGTCAAACGATCAGGTAAATACGGTGACACACCGATGGTGCTGCTAAACTCCATTGAGCTTGAATCGATGAATGGTGACCAGCTACTAAGTTTTATCAGAATCAACCAGAATCCCGAGGGTGGTCCGGATTGAAGCGACTATTACGCTGATCACGGGTGGATATTGATGTTCACCTGCGGTCTTGGAAATCACTCCCCGAGGGTTAACTCCTTGAGTCTTTCCAGGGCTTCATTCAGTACTTTTTGTTCTGCAACCAGTTCGACACGCTCTGCTTTCAAACTGTCAATCTCCCGTCTGAGCTCCGTATTCTCGGTACCGGAACCATCGGATTTTGCCATCAACACGGCATATTTTGATTCAGTACCAATCACTGCGGAGATTGCATCCATTAACAAATTGGTTTCAACGGCAAATTCCTCATCACCCTCCGGGGCCACGCTGCTGGCTGACATCAAAGATATCTTTGCATTTTCAATGCTGTGCCAATTCTCATCATTACCCAAATAAACCAGGGCTTGGCCAAGGTGGGCCATACGGCGGTTATTGGCACTTTCGCCTTCAGTAGTGATGACATAGTTAAATTCCCTGATAGCACCTGGATAATTTCGAGAATTGTACATGTCAGCGGCACTGATCAGACTCCCATGGCTTTTTTCCTTTGGTGCGGGCCCGGATTCTGAACGCTCAGTTGGGACAACTGCACATGCGACCAGGTTGCCGAAAATCAAAATGGTGGTTACAAGTCTCAAAACCTGGTTCGTTACGGTAAAAGTTTTTGAGTAAACGGTGGGGGTTTTGGTTTTTGTCATGGTTTATCTGATTTCCGTATTCTTTTTGCATTAAAAAATAGCCCGGATCAGCAGGCCAGATTGATGTGTATTTTGAGCGCCACCTTTGCGAAACAAATACAGTAGCCAGACGATAGGTCATATCCAATTATTTTGCTACCCTGATAATTGAGTAATTCACAAACCCGGATAATCGACGAAAATTTTGGCAATTGCTGATAAAGTTACTATGCTCAAAAACAATAACGAAGAAAAAGACAATATCATACGCTGAGAAGACCTTTATCAGAGTACTGGTAATTATTAAATGACATGAACATCTACAGTGATCAGGAGCCTCAACCCAGGTGGAAAATTGTGTTTGAAATCACCCGTGATACCAGTTGGTGACTAACGGCCAGGACTTAAAAGCAGCCATCACAGCGATCGAGGCTCAGCGTGATGAGCTTGGTGACGCCATCGTCGACATCGCAATAAAGCCGCTTCAAGCTCAGCTTGATACCTTGCGCGACAAAGGCCTGGCTACTGATAACGTGCAACGGTTAAAGCAAGTAACGGTTTTGTTCGCGGACATCGTCGGATCGACAGTAATGGCCAGACAGCTGGATCCAGAAGATATTCACACTATAATTGATGGCTCACTAGCAAGCCTCACCACCATCGTAGAAAACCACCACGGCCATGTTCTCCAGTATGCCGGCGACAGTCTGCTGGCTGTCTTTGGCGCCAATGAGTCGCACGAGGAGGATCCTGAAAATGCTGTTCGTGCCGGCTTGGCGTTCCTGGTGGCATCGCAAAAAATTGCCCGGGAAGTCAACAAGCGCCATAGACTCGAAGAATTCAACATACGTGTGGGAATCAACACGGGACGTGTCCTGTTAGGTGGCGGTGTGGATGCCGAAAACAGTATCCGTGGTATCACCGTTCATGTTGCCGCGCGGATGGAGCAAAATGCACCGGCAGGTTGCATGCGCATCAGCAACAATACCTACTGCCATGTTCGCGGTATTTTCGACGTATCCGAGCAACCGCCGATCGACGTAAAAGGCCTCGACGCTCCGATACGCAGCTACCTGGTCCACGGCATCAAACCGCGGGCGTTTCGCAGCCGCTCTCGCGGCATCAACGGCGTTGAAACACGCATGATTGGGCGTGAAGCAGAGCTCTATCAGTTGCAGCAGAGCTTTCGCGCGCTATACGAACACAAGAGCGTTCATCAGGTTACCGCGAGAGCAATCACCGTAGTTGCAAATGCAGGCATAGGCAAAAGCCGTTTGCTGTACGAGTTTGAAAACTGGGCCGAAACACGGTCAGAAATCTATTACATATTCAAGGGTCGCGCCCGGCCACAAACACGACAGAAACCCTACGGGCTGTTGCGTGACATACTGGCTTGGCGACTACAGATCGCTGAGAGCGACAGTTCCTCGACCGCACGCGATAAGCTCCTGCAAACGATCGCACCACTTTTTGATCAGAGCGAGGCAGCTCAAGTCGATATCCTGGGGCATCTCGTCGGTCTGGATTTTTCGGCCAGTCCACATTTGCGTGGCGTGCTCGACGATTCACAGCAGATGCGCAATCGAGGGTTTCATGCTGCCGCGCAGATTTTCCGGCGTCTTGCACAGAGTGAGGATACACCCAGCGTCCTGATACTTGATGATCTGCAATGGGCCGATGATGACTCTCTGGATTTCCTGAACTATCTTCTCGATGTGAATCACGATGTAGCCATGCTTATTATTGGCATGACGAGACCGGAGCTGTTTGAACGCCGTCCAAACTGGCCAGCCAGCAACAGTTCCACGACGCGCATTGATCTGCAGTCACTCGGCAGCGCACATAGTTATGAGTTGGCCAATGAACTCCTCAACAGGCTGGGTGACATACCCGACACCTTACGCCAACTGATTACAGGTTCGACTGATGGCAATCCATTTTACATGGAGGAACTGATCAAAATGTTGATCGATGACGGTGCCATCATCAGCAACGTCGAAAAATGGCAACTGGTGCCGGAAAAGTTATTAAGCACTCGTGTACCTGACACGCTGACCGGTGTATTACAGGCACGTCTGGATAACTTATCCGTACCGGAAAGAGCTGCACTCCAACGGGCATCAGTGATTGGTTTTGAATTCTGCGATCTTGCGCTGGCCGCACTTGACCCAGGCTGTTTGGAATACCTGCCAGCGCTGGTAAAACGAGAGTTGATCGTGCCGCTTGAAGAGTCTGTCGGTGGAATTAAAGGTGCCCGCAACTATAGTTTTCATCATCACATACTGCATAAAGTGACCTATGAAAGTTTACTGAAGCATGATCGACAAAACTTTCATCTGGGTACGGCAGCCTGGTTCGAAAATCGGGTTAAAGAACGTGGCAGTGACAACCTGGGCACTACCGCCTTTCACTATCAGCGTGGCGAGGAGGTGAAGCGTGCCACTCATTATTACGCACTTGCCGCGGAAGATGCAGCCTCCCGCCACGGTCGTGATGCCACCTTGCACTACGTGCAGCAGGCGTTGTCGCTCTCTGACAGTGATGATCACCCTTTACGCTGGCGACTGCTGTCCGCGCGCGAAAAGATTCGGGCAACACAGGAAGATCGTCTGGCACATGATGCAGACCTGGATGCAATGACGATAGTCGCGGAAGCAATCGATAGCGACAAACTCAGAGCCAAGGCATTATTGTGTCGGGCGGTGGCATTGTGCAACGCTGGAAACTACCCGGCTGCAGAGGAGGTTTCACGTTCAGTACTGTTATTTGCACAAGACCCCGGCACTGCGGCCATTGCCGCCCAGGCCAGCGGCACACAGGCGTTTGCGTTCAGGCGTATGGGTGACTTTTCTGCTGCCAGGCCAGTTGCCGAGAACGGGCTCCGGTTGGCGCGCGAGTGTGGGGAACGTGTAATTGAAGGTGAACTTCTCTCGAATCTTTCCGGCCTCGCTTCTGAAAGTGGCAACCTGCTGGAAAGCTTTCAATTCGACCTGGAATATCTAGCCATCACCAGGGCGACTGGCGATAAGGCCAGGGAGGTCAACGCGCTAAATACATTGGGTGACAATGCATTTCGGCTGGGTGATTACCCAATGGCAAGAAAGCATCTGGACGAAGCACTTTCCTTGTCACGCAGTATTGGCCATCGCTACGGGGAGAGTGTGGTTTTACTCAATCTGGCTGCCTTGATGAATCTGCAAAATGACAACACAACAGCCATCAGACTTGCACAAGAATCGATCGTCATCTCAGCACAAAGCGGCCTGCGCGACCTGGAGGCGGCTGCACTGCTGGCACTTGGGCTGGCACTGACAGCGCTTGGTGAAATGGACAAGGCGTACAGGGCACTGGAGCGATCCCGGGATTTGTTCGACGAGAATCTCAGTCCACATTTGGCGATGGAGCCCATCGCCGGCCTCGCACACCTGGCTTTACTTGCAGGTGAAAACGAAATGGCAATCAGACATGTCGAACTGGTTCTTGAACACATGGACAATGGTGCCTGCCTGGATGGCACGGAGGAGCCATTACGCATTCTTTGGACCTTATACTACGTGTTAGAGCAAACCGGGGATGTGCGTGCAAACCCATTACTTGCGGAAGCACACCAGCAACTGCAGGAGCGTGCTGAACGAATCACTGATACTCAGCAGCGTTGCACATTTCTTGAAAAAGTCCCACACCATCAGGCCATCGAAATTGCAACGCGTAGACAGCCTGCCGGCTAATTACAAATCTGTTTCTATCGCCCTATCGGGGCGTATGCACCAGGCAGGAATTTGCAATATCATTCACTGCTTATTAAAAGGATTAATGCTATGAGTAACGAAAACTTGCAGGAACTCGCACGCAAGCATCTGTGGATGCATTTTACCGATATGGGTTATTTTCAAAGTAATGATATCCCAATCATGACCCATGGTGAAGGTTGTTATGTGTATGATATCAATGGTAAAAAATACCTTGATGGGCTGTCTGGCTTATTCGCCTCCCAGCTTGGACATGGCCGGTCTGACATTACTGATGCGATGGCAAAACAAGGCGAGAAACTTGCATTTTTTCCTGTCTGGAATCATGCCCATCCACCGGCCATTGAGCTGGCCACCAGGCTGGCTGAGCTTGCACCTGGGGACCTGAACCGTATTTTCTTCACCTCCGGTGGCTCAGAAGCAGTGGAATCGGCTTGGAAATTGATCCGGCAGTATTACGCCGAGATAGGTGAGTCGAGACGTTATAAAGTGATTTCCCGCAATCTTGCCTACCATGGAACAACCATGGGTGCTTTATCAATCAATGGGCTAAGCGACTGCAGAAATACGTTTGAGCCTTTGGTCCCGGGCACCTCCTATGTTGGAAACACCAATGCCTACCGCAGCCATCATATGTCTGAAGGGATGAGCTCCGAGGAATTTGCGGAAAAATGCGCTATTGAGATTGAACAGGCGATCATATTCCAGGGTCCAGAAACAGTTGCCGCTGTATTTTTGGAGCCCGTGCAAAATTCCGGTGGTTGTTTTGTACCACCTGATGGTTATTTCCAGAAAATTCGTGCAATTTGTGACAAGTACAAAATTATGCTTGTATCGGATGAGGTCATTTGTGCTTTTGGCCGCTTAGGTTACATGTTTGGTTGTGAGCGTTTTGACTACCTGCCTGACATTATTACCTGT
>Ga0164313_10003769_pt1 | contig 13502 bp, 8 predicted proteins | sample GuaBasSedimGuay4_FD_113735 | JGI IMG/M metagenome (GOLD analysis project Ga0164313, IMG submission 113735) | Subseafloor sediment microbial communities from Guaymas Basin, Gulf of California, Mexico - Guay4, Core 4569-4, 0-3 cm | ecosystem: Environmental > Aquatic > Marine > Hydrothermal vents >... | reverse complement strand
ATGCAGAAGACCAGCATGGTAACGCCCTGCGAAACGATCGAGACCATGGCCATGGAAACATCGAGTCCGGCATCCTTGAAGATGGCATGCGAGAAATTAAATATTGAGTTCAGTCCCGCCCACTGCTGTACGAGGGCCAGGAACATGCCGAGCAGCACAATCTTGAACAGCTTCGGCTCAAAAATTTCACGGAAGTTAACCACGTTGGTCTCGTCGGAGGAGATGGTCGAGGAAATATCAGCCACTTCCTGGTCGGCATAGGCCTCGCCGCCGATCAGCGAAAGCACCTCATGGGCTTCCTCTTTATGGCCCTTCTTGATCAACCAGCGCGGACTGCGCGGAATAACAAAAGCCAGGCCAAGAAAGGCGAGAGCCGGAATGGCTTCAAGACCAAACATCCAGCGCCAGCCATACAGCTGGTTCCAATTAAACACCGAATCGGACACCACCGCCGCAACTCCGTGCCGGGAAATAAACAGGTTGGCCACTTGTGCCACCACCATGCCGATCATAATCGTCAGCTGGTTGGTGGTAACCACCTTTCCGCGATAGCTCGTGGGAGAAATTTCAGCAATGTACATCGGCGAAATATTACCTGCCAGACCGATTCCCGTCCCGCCGATCAGACGGAAAACATTGAAAACGATAAGATCATCAATCGAGAACAGGTCGGACGAGAATGCGGTTCCGATCGCGGAAATCAAAAACAGAACAGCGGACCAGATCAGCAACCGCTTACGACCGAAACGGTCGGCAAACAGCATCGAAAAAACCGAACCGACCACACATCCGATCGGTGCGGAGCCCACACTCAACCCCTTCAGCAACGCGCTGTTTTCAATTCCAAAAAAATGTTCATAAAACGTCGTCGTTCCGCCAATGACCATAATGTCGTAACCGAAAAGCAAGCCACCCATCGCGGCAATAAAGGCCACCTTCCAAACCATCGCCACATTGATGTGCGACTCGTCTATGGCAACGGATTTACTCGGACTCTCTTCTTTCATCGTCAACGTCTCCTTTAATTAAACTCGAATGGTTATCTTTCGCTTGCTTCCCCCTCTAACCCAAGCCAAGCGTGTGCATCTTCATCGCTATTCTCTATCGAGTTTAAGCCCACTTTTGTATGCCTGATTCAATTCCTTTGCGCCCGGGGTTATTGCATTCAGATCCAGATGAGTCTGGTATTCCCAGCAGGCGAAATTAACCGTGTACGGGGTGGTTTTTTCATTTTTTGAAGGAGAAGATCAGGGGGGTATGCTTTCAAAAAATTAATGCCCGGGCGATCTTGAAAACGGTGGGACAGCTCTATCACCGTCCATAGCTCAACGCCGTGTTTGTCAAACACGGGCTTGATGGCGACCCTTTGATCAGCAGCCACCTTGATCATATCGAACTTTTCCCATCCATCACTCATGATTCTTTCTTGTAGAACGCTATTTGCGGGTGAATGTATAGGTTCCAGCCTTTGACAACTCAAACCGGTTTCCCGTCTCATTGGTCACGGTATTCTTGTAGCGACCGGCGAGAACCACGACAATCGGTTCAACCGGCTCATCTCTCAGTGCAACCGAAACGGAATCGTTGGAACAACGGACATCCATCAACACATTGTGATACTGCATCTTTCTGATGGTCATCTCGGGGCAGTCCACGGGCATTTTTGGGGAAATCTTCAGGATCCGTCCCTGCGGGTCGATCCCCATGAAGCCATAGGTCACGATCGAAGGCATCAGGCTTGATTCAAAAAACTCGGCATCGATTCCAATACCCCCGGCCGTGCCGCCGCCTTGAAGTGTAGTCCCCTGCTTGCCGTCTTTATAGAATTCCCGATAACCCCCTTCAGCCCAAACCTCTTTTTCCCAATCAAGAATTTCAAGCAGTCGCTGCCAGGCGTTGTCGCGCGCAAACCGAGAATCCAGCTGGGTCTTCAGGAACATGTCCCACATCCAGCCGATCCCCTCATAGTTGAAGTGCCAACCCGCCGCACCGGGCAGGCCCTCGCCGCGATAGCCCTGAACCCAGAGCGGGAACGGCCACGCCTTTTCGTGGCAGTGGGAAAAGTGCTGGTTGGTGAGAATATAGCCTTCTTCATCGATCTTCATTTCCAGCAGGGACTCACGATGCTTCTGTTGGATGGACTTGCCTTCCCCCCAGATCGGCTGCGGAGTGCGCGCAAGCCACATGTCCGCCGTCGTGAGATATTCCTGAGGGAAGAGCGCCTTGAAATGCAAACGCCGAGTCTTGTAGTGGTACCACAAATACTGGCTCAACAACCGCGACTCATCGGGATGCCCCTTGAACTCAATGGTCGTGAAACTCTCCGGAACAGACGATATCTGCACACTCGTACTCTCCTGCGAACTGGCGGAGGCACCTCGAATTAGCACCAATTCCGCAACTACCATCAACATTAATATTCTTCCGGATTTCATCCAACTCCTCGTTGTTTGGTTGTGTGCACAGTTGATCCAGAAAAAAATGGATCCATAGGTTCAGGAGCAGCAACTTCAGGATAAATTATATTGGCAAACTGCAGGCACACTTCTTGATTGAGCCAACGAGTTCATCCGTGGCTATCCAATTGTCGGGTATGTGTCCCACGCGCCCGACCCTGCACAGCACAAATGCACAGAACTGGAATGATTATCTTAGCCAACGTTTTGTGCTGCACAATCAAACTTTTCGCTACCCGCCCGTTGTTTTTCTGATCATCAACTCGTTGCAGACGATGTCCCTGTGCAACGGGGTTTTCGTTGGGTCTTCAATCAGTTCAAGAACCATCTGCGCGGCGGCCTCGCCAAGCTCGCCGAGTGGCTCGCGCATGGTTGAGAGTCCTATAAGCTTCGTGATCGGCAAATCGCCCATGCCGATCAAGGCAACATCATCAGGGATTTTTATCCCCACTTTGTCGGCCAGATTCAGAATATTCAGTGCAATCATGTCATTCAACGCAAACAGCGCATCGGGCTTCTCTTTGCCCGGAGCAAACAAAAGTTCGAGGGTTTCTCTGGTCGTGGTATCCGAAAACGATTTTTGCTTCAGCCAGAACATCCAGTTTTTCCTTAATTCAAGTCCGGCCTCTTCCATGCTCCTTTCATAGGCAGAAAATCGGCGGTGGTCGGAAATCACACCGTGGTCTGCGCCGATAAAGGCAATCTTTCGCCGACCGGTGTCAACGAGATGCTCAACAGCTGTTTTAACGGCCTGTTCATCATCCCAGACAACCGAATTGATTTCGGTCATTCCACTGAGACTACAGGGAACATCTCCGAGAAAAACCAAGGGAATACCGCTTTTAATGATCTTGGAGTATTGTTGGACATCTCCCATAAAAGAGTGGCAGATCACGCCTTCGTCCCGGCGACGGATGGCAGAGGAAATTTCCTTCTCAAAGATCAGCGGATCATCCCAGTCTGCAGCCAGAAACGACGTGTAGGCTTTTAGCCGTAAAGTCTGGCTCAGGGAATACACAACCCGATCGGCCCAGTCGCCCGAAAGCCCACTCAAAAGAACGCTGATCATGCCCGTTGATTGGCGGGCCAGCGAGCTGGCCCAGTAGTTCGGCACATACCCGAGTTCCTCTGCGGCAGCCTTGATCTTTTCGATGGTTTTCTGCGCCACGCCGACATCTCCGGCCTTGCCGCTCATCACATAGGCGACGGTGGATTTTGAAAATCCCACATGCTGCGCCACATCATAAAGGGTTATCCCGTTCTTCTTAGCCATAATATCCTCACCAATAATAAAATTTTTCCATTCCTGTACCGCTCCAAACTACTGAAAGGTAAGAGGATTTTTCGGCGATGTCAATTAAAAGAGAATCCGCTCCGATTTCGAACAAGACGGAATACGACCCTTCAAGAGTAGCTACAGCTTTTATCGATATGTATGCGTTGCAAAACAAAAGAATGCACGGGGATTTCCGATTAGGGCACCTGTCCGGTGCCCTTAATCGGAAATAAGTGCCAAGGCAGGGTTCAATCGTCTATGGCCAGACTGGCCAGCGTATCAGCAAGGTCGGATCATGGGTATCGAAGCCGGAATCGACATAGGACGCCAGATCGCACATGGCAACAACGTTGAAACCCTCCTCGGCCAAATAGGCCATGTATTGCTCGAACATTACCGGCGGGGTACTCACCCAGGGGTGCGCCACATCGGGCACGCCATGGAACTGTAGTACTATCACCTTTCCGGGCGTGGCCTGCGCCATCACGGCCTTGAAATGGTCCATCGTCCAATCGGGATAGGCATCGGCCGTGGTTGGGATGAGCAGAGGATCATGTTTTGTCGGATCATACAGCGGCCCGAAGCGGTTCTCTCCGTAAGGCTCTTCGGGCTGCATTCCCCGGCGGGCAAAAAGATACCCTTCATCCATGAGCACTTGGCGGCATTCAGGGCTGAAGTTGTTCATGGGCCAGGCGAAACTGACCGGAGTTGGCAACCCGTTGCTGGCCAAGTTGACGGTGACGGAATTCAGCGTGTCCCGAAGCCTATTGGTTGTACTGGCGAGGCTGTAGTCGTAGTGATCCGAAGTGTGGTTGCCAATCTCAAAGCCCATCTGATGAAGTGCGGCAATGTCTTCCCAACTCATGAAGTTGACCGTATCGCCCATCCAGAGCGAGGTGATAAAAAAGGTGGCCCTAAAACCATAGTTTGTTAGCAGCGGGGCAACATAATCGAGATGTGACTGGACCGCATCGTCAAACGTTAGCACTACTGTCTTAGTCGGAATGGGCCAAACGCCATTGGAAACCACCAGCCTGTAGAATTCAGATTCCTGCTCTGGAGAAGGCAGAGGAACTGAGTTTGTATTGGGCGTGGCCGTGATCCCATTCGTTACGGTTTGCCAATCGTTGGAGATTAGGTTTGCACTGCGCTCCACGGCATAGAAGGCATCGTTGGTGCTGCTCCAATAAAACTGGCCAGCATCGATACTGCACGTTGGCCCCACTAAAGAAGCTGAATTGGAAACGACAACGGCATTGATGAAGTCGGTCGGATCAAGAGCAACATTACTGATTCTCACTTCGTCAACAAGGCCATCAATATAGTCGCTAGCGCCTCCGTTCCACATTCCCCGACCAACGGTCCAGCTTCTGTTGTATTGCCCAAACGAAGCGCCGCTGGTTGCAACCTTGGAATCCATGAGGATATAGTCGTCGTATCCTTCCGCCTTGAGGTAGAGCCTAAGCACTAAATTGTCGTAGGTTACAGCTGCGCTGTACCATTTATTGAGATCAATGGGATCCGAGCTAAAACTAAAATTAGCGTCTACATTGTTGTCATTATCAACAAACTGGGAAAATAAGCGGCCTCTATTCCTAGTGCCGTTATCAATCCTCAAGACAAAGGGAGGGTGGCCACTACTAACGCCCCCCAGATCCCCGCGCCTGCCGTCCTTGCCGACCAGAACATCCCAACCGAGACTATGAAGTTTGAACGAACACTCAACAGTCCAACCGTTGGTGAACATATAGGATTCTATCATCTTGTTCCCGGGGCCATAGGTTCCAAGCTCATCTTCATCGTTGGAATCACCGTCAAAATCAAGAGCCAGGTTGTTGTCCGCACCGGTCGGCGGAATCGACATAAACGGGCGGTCGGCGGTTGCCATCGGCCGTCGATCAGGGGCTGGGTTTGATAGATGGTTTCCGTTTCCCGAGGAATCCTGATACCAATTATCCAAGTCGCCCGCATGTTCCCAACCAGCGGTTCCTTCCTCAAACCGCCAGTAGGCTATGGTGTTTGTGCCGGCATGGGCCGCAAATCCTACCGCGACGACCATCGCCGCAATGGCTAACCGTATCTTCATTTCCAGCCTCCAATATAATTATCACAAGACGTCGCATTCACGTGTGTTTGACTTTTTGGTTAATAATAGCCAATCGGATCCGGGCGTGGTGGCTCCACCCGGACTCCTGTTTTGTTGAAGTGCTTGCCGATCGGCAGTTGCCGAAGGTTGTCGAAAATACCAAGGAGCCATTTGTGGGAGGCCCCGTGATCGATGATCATCCCGCGCTCATCTGTGACCACCACCAAATAGCCGCCGTATTTCTGACCACGGCGCTGGATAAAGATGGTGGTTTCGCGCACGGGTATGGTGGCGCCGCGAAACTCGTGGGATCGCTCGTTCTTTTTAGCGGGCGTGAAGCGGCTTTCCTGGCGGTCGAAGAGAATATAATTGTCGCCATCGATCTCTTCGCCGATCGAAAAAAACTCCACCTTCAGTTCGTGGTTGTACACGCCCGCCGAAGTCTGCTTGAGCCTGGCGCTGAAAACGTAGTTGAGTTGCTTCGGCACAAGGCCGCCGGAAACACCGGGGGGCTCCTTGAAGAACCGTTGCTCACTTTGCTTGGAAAAATCAATGTTGAACTTCGGGGGTTGGGCGAGTTCAGTGAACCGCCGATCTTCGGCAGAAAGTTGGCTCATCAGGATCTTCCGCTGCCTCCCTCGCGAATCCTTCAACACCACCTTATTGCCGATCACGGTCACAAACTCGGCCTCCAGCACCTTTCCGTCCGTTCCGGTCCACGTCCGCATTTCATCCTCCCCGTGAGGGGACGTTGCCCCCGACGGGGGCTCACGTCCGCCAGAATCATTGGATACAGGCGGATCGGTTCTGGCCGACTCCACGGTGGACACCGACAGGGCCGAAGAGTTGTAGTCGCAGAAAACCGGTCCATTGGTGACACAGACCTCGCCGGGAACAAGATCCGCGTGAATGGTTTCGATCAGGTCGAGCGAAGGCTCCGAGGTCTTGAAAATGGGTAGAATGGGATTCCCCTGCGGCCCTTTCGGGTACTCCACGCCTTCGACCTCGACGGCGAGCATCGCGACGAATCCGCCGCCGGGCACCTCTCCGATTATAAGTTCCATATCGAGCGGAACGCCGGGTTCGAGCGTAATCCAATCACCGACATCGGACTTGTTATGCCCCATGAAATACTTGCGCGAGTCCGCCGAACTGCTTTGCCATACACTGCCAACACTGTCTATCCCCCACCAGCCGTTATCTGGCCAGCAGGCGCTGAGCACCACCGTCCCGTCCACACGGACCACTAGGATATCGTCGCCCATGCCCCAAAACCGGAAGGTGATGGCATCCTTGTGCACGAGTTGCCCCTTGTAGTGCGCCATCCAGCAATAGCCGATGGTATCGGGCTCACCGAATGCCTCCGGAGCGAGCAGCGAGAGTACCGGCGGGATCATGAAGGTGGTGGCATAAAGTTTCTTAGGCGAACGGTAGTAGCGTGAGAAATACGAAGTTTTCCAATCGTTGCGCACAAACTTCGCCAGCACAGCAGTGAATGCAAGGGGATCCATGGGAATATTGCGACCGCGTTGGTCGCGCTTAAAGTCGTAGAAGGTGCCTACAAAGTCGTTGCCGATGGACTGCGTGCCGCCGAAGAGCGTGGTTTCGCTGAAGTCGGGCATCATGTCGAAGCCACCGATGCCGCCGGAAAGCCCGTCGACCATGCCGGACATTTCCGGAAGCTGGATGTCGGGCATGTTCGCTCGAGTGACCTTGGTCACGATGCGCGTGGTCGGCTTAGGCTTGGAGGTTTTCTTCACCTTCACCTTCGGCTTCTTGAGCTTCATCTTCGGACGCTCGACTGCCTTGGGCGGCACAAATTTCTTCTCCTCTTTCTTCACGACCGTGAAAACCACCAGCATTCCGGCCAGCAGGAAGAGCGCGGCGTGGATCAGGATGCTCAGCACCACCGCGCTGGGCATCCCTTTGACCAACTTCTTGGAGTTTTTTAATAATCGTTTCATCCTATTTGCGCTACCAATTCCATTGCCTTCCCATTATGCTTTTCAACCGATCTTCTTTCAGCTTTTATTCCACTTTGATCCAGCCATACTTTGGAATCCTGATCTCCTGACCATCCAACATGGTGATCTGGACGGGACTCCCGGTCGCGTTCCATGCGATACAGCCGCTCACACCGTAGCTGCCGTAATTGCCGAACCTGTCGCGACCTGCCTTGGCGCTTGCGCGAATCTGCATAGGACTCTTGATCCGGATTTCCACTCCGCTATCGACGAGCACATTCTTCAAGAACTGAAACATGCCCTGTTCAATACTATCGTTGCCTGAGTGCCAAGCGTGGAGGAAGATTCGATTTGCAACATGGATGGCTTTACCGTTGTTGCGGGTAAAGATCACCGGCTTGTCGTCGACGTTGGCCAAAACCTCGCTGTCCTTCGGCATCTTTTCAAAGGTAAACATCTGGTCGGCGGGATATTCGTTATTAAATTCAACGCCCTTCATGAGGGGGGCCGAGGGATTGGTTTCCACTTTTCCGGCACCGTTCTTGAAATACTTTATCTTACCCAGTTCGCTATCAATCGTCGTTGCCTTGAACTCACCCCTGTAATTACCGGTTTCGGATTGCTCGTCGCGGTGGGCCAGAAGATATTCTCCGCTGTATAGAACCCGGTTTGCTTTCTTTAGGTTCTCACGATGCGCAACGGGCAGGTACATGGGGTCGGGAACGATAACGAGCTTGTATTTGCTCAAGTCGTGGTATTCGAGCCACTCATAGGGAATCACTTCCATATCAATCCCCATCTGGTGCATGGACGCCTCGATCTGTTTTGACGATTTGCTATAGAGCGGGTCAACGGTGTTATTTCCCGGAAGCTGCGGCACACCGCCGCCGGGCAGCGCCGCGGCCTGGAAGGAATGGTACACCAGCGCAACTTCCGGCTTGCGCGTGTTGCCATCCACGGCGTCAATCAGCTCGCGAATGTAGGGGCCGAGTTTCAGGCTGTATTCGTCTTCAACCTTATCCACGGTATACTGCTTTTTTCCGGCAATGTTCTTCACCTCGTTGCCGCTACGCATCGGGAACTGGAAGGCGATGGGGATAACGCCTTCACCGGCCGCCTTGGCCATCAGCGGAAGCTCGTGATCGAGCCAGGATTCGAAGGATGGGAACGCCTCCATCTCACCATGGCTTTCACCAAAGGCCTTGGTCTGGTAGCAGGTCACATCGCCAAAGGAGAGGTCGTAGAACACAAAATCCGCCCCCGGCGCATCGCCCATGTTCAGGATATAGTTGTCCGTGGGGTAGACCTCGCACCATGTGCCGACCAGCTTGCCGGTAAACTGCTTGGCGTATTCAACGAACTCCGTGCGGAACTGCCTCAGGAATTTCGCCCTGAACTCCAGCCACTTAATCCACCTCATTGATCCAGGAACTCCGGGCGCAGGCCCTTCAGGCAAAGCTTCTTCCGGTGTGCCCATAGAGTCGTTGAACGCTTTCTTGGCTTTATCCGAGAACGTATAGCCCCATTCAAAGCCGCCCTCGCCAAACATGCCCCACTGGAGTACGTAGGCAATTGCACGGGGGTTGTTTTCCTCGTGATAACGCATCACCTTTTCAAGCTCTTCGTAGGCTTTTTTGACTTGGTCGGCATCGAAGGGGTCGCGTGCCCAGTAAAGATGTGGCCGAACGATCATGTCATAATCATTTTCGATCCAGATGGGAATATCCTTCGCGTGTTTGTCGATCTCGTTATTCTGCGGCTGATTAACCACTTCATAGCCGAACTTCTTGCCGGCCGGTCCGATTTCACCGGGCTCCCAGCCCCACATGGCCACCAGAATTTGCTTCGATTTTAGATCCGCCAACTGTTCTGGTTTGCTAGGCACTTTACCGTCCTTTGCTTGGCTGCACGAGATAAGTATTATTGCCGACAGAATTGAAACTAATGGGGTTTTTATTTTTATCATCTTGTGCTGGATTCCTTCCGTTTGTCTTCCTTGCGATTACCGAGAGAAATAAAAGAGGCTAGGCCTTGATGCTTCTCCCCATTTATTTCCCGTACAATTCTTCCCAAAACGCGATGGTCTCTTCCGAATAGTTGTCGAACAGCGCGCGTTCTTCTTCGGTGGGAGCAATGTTCTGTTCAGCGGCTTCCTTGGCCCAGTTGAGGAAAAATTTGATGTCGTCCGCGTTGATGTGGGATTTATTTTCGCCGATCTCGACATAGTATGGGCCGGTGAGGGCCGTACGGTAGGACATGGCGTTGTCGGTCAGGACGCGGATCAGGAACCAGCCGCTTTGGTCGAACTCGACGTCGGGCAGCTTCTTGCCGCTTTTCCAGTCCTTGGCGGAAATGGAAGCGATCACTTCGCCATTTTTTATAATCTGGATCTCGGTAATATTGTCGCGGGCGGCTAGCTCGAGCTCGGTGGCGATGGAGAGTTTTCCGTCGGCCTTGAAGACGTGGCCGGGCAACTGGCCGTTGGCCTTGGTCCGCAGGAGTGGTCCATTGGTGATGAAGACCTTGCCTTCGCGCAGGGCTTGCCACCATTTTTCGTAGGTCAGCTCGCCTTCGACATGGGCGTAGACCCGGTTGTAACCGAACGGGCCGCCGCCAACGCAGGCCGCCGAACCTGCTGCGGGTGGAATCCTTAATCCGGAATTGAGGATCTTGAAATAGACATCCTGTTGGTATTCCGCGTTGCCGTAGGGATGGGGATATTTTCCCATGTCCCTTTGTTTTCCCCATGCCTCGGTGTCGTTGACGCCGCCATGCACAAAGTTGTTGTTCAGCACTTCGATGGAGTCCAGCTCGCCGGAGGCCAGAATGGCCGGGGTCTGCCACCAGAACATATGGTCGAGGTGAACCCATACGTCGTCGATGGCCCCGAATTCCTTGGCAAAGTGGACACTGGGCGGGGAGGACCAGCTGGCATTCGGGATTTCAATATCCTCCGGCATGCCGAAGAACATTAGCGTGGCATCCCAGCGCTCGTCCTCGCCGACGCGAGTGTCGATGAAACGGTTGTTGGGCAACTTCACCAGTGGCTCGATGTCAAGCAGTGTCTTTTCGGACGTGCGGCCCATGGGGGGATTGATCCACCACCACGGAACATAGGCAATGTGGATATTCTCGCTCTCCATCAGCAGGGGAGTGTCCTCGACGGTGGTGTGGTTATGCAGGTCGGCGGCATACCATCCGTCGAAATTGATGTTGGAAAAACGACCTAGCACCTTATTGATCTCAACGGTCTTGCCATTCTTGATCTCGAATACCCCTTCGGCATTCACAAACTCCTTGCCGCTTTCGATGGTATAGGTGTATTGGCCTTCTGGCAGGATCAGCTTTGCGCTTCCGGCGCAGGTGAATGTTTCGAAGCAGTCGGGGCAGGTATCGTCGTATTGGGGTTCACCCTTTTCATTGTACACATACAACCGACAAGGCTTTGGCCTCCCGTCCTGCTTGTTCGTAACGGTGAATTCCACAATGCCGATTCCATAGGCAGGAAGTTCAATTTGGCCGCCCATTTCAGGAAGCCCGAACTTGAGTAGCGGCAACACCTTGCCGCTCAGTGCGCTGGCAATGGTGAAGGGAATGCCTTCCTTGTGCGTCTGCTTGTGAATGTAGACCAGCAGCAGGTCGTATTCCCCGGCAGGAAGATTACTGTGGTCGCCTGGTATGGCCTTGCCATCAATAAAAATACTCTTGATGCCTTTCATGTCGCCGATGAAGCGGAGGTGCTGCTGCATGTCGTTTTTCATCTTCATGTGAAAAACCATCACATCGCCGGTTTCCAACGACTGGATTTCGGGGAAGATCATTCTCTGCTTGTTCCCAAGGGCGGGATCGATTTTATAGACCGCCTTTTTCCACACCAGCGATTTGCCGTCGGGCAGTTTCCAGTCGGATGTGAATATTCGCTTGTCCAGCACCTCAGATTCATAATCGGAAACCACCTTTCTTATGCTTAGATCCTCTGGAGAAAAAGGCCCGATATAGGCGATATTACCGTTTCCCCCTGTTGCATGGGTTGAAACGACAACGGACAGAGCCAACCATCCTATCAATATCTTCATTTAATGCCTTCCTTGTTGTTTATCGTGTAATAAATACTTGCCGAATCGGCCTCGTGTTTTTGATAGAGGGCTAGTTTTCCGTAATCTCCAACTGGAGGAAGCCCTGGGGAATACCGGTGATATCAATCTTGTTGGTGACCGAATCGAACTCCGAATCAATGGCGACAGAAGCCGTTTCGTAGGCCGTGCCGGAATCGGTCCAGGTACCTGACAGGTCAACGCTCACCTTAAGGCCATAGGTCAGGCCGCGGATCGCGTAGTCGTGTCGGCGGTTGTAGACATAGGTCACCCAGTCGCCAGAAATATTGAAGACCGGAGCATAGACCGCCGCATCGTCGACTAGCGGGTTTCCTCCGAGGGCATATTCGACCAAGTTATTCATGCCGTCCAGATCGGGATCATCCGCGCGGGCATCGTTCATGCCTGCTGCAAGTCCCTCATCGACCGCCCATCCTTCATATTCCGGATAGACATCCAGGGTCAGCTCCAGATTATCCCACAAGCCGTTGCCACCGGGAGGATTGACCCATCGTAGCGTCCGGTCGGTACTGTCATTGAATTGATAAGTGAGAGATGGAGCGATGGCGACTCCGTCGACATAGAAACCGAAGGTTCCCGAGGTTGCGCTGGAGGCCGCAACCCTGAACTCGTACGTGTGCCAGTCATGCGGATTGAAGCTACCCAGGGCGGCATCCATCGTCCCTTGCGAAACCGACATAGACCACCCCGAGCCGCCGACGCCGTGGTTAACCCATAAAACATCGTCGTTGCCGAACGCACGCACAAGGAAGGACATGGGGCTTAGATGACGCGCATTGTCGACATCACCAATGACTGAGAATGATATCCAGTCGGTCGTCACCTTGCCATCCACCTTGACAGTAAAATTGGATGCAAGATACGGCATCAGGTTGGCATCCAGATCCACCGCCTCGCCATCATTCATGGCCAACTCGCCAATTGCTGTGAGCTGATGGGCATAGTGAGGAAGCGTATAGCCGTATTGCGCGGAGGAGCCGGCTTGGCGCACTGCCAGATTGTGGTTCAGGTCACCTGTCGCCACCCCTCCCGAATCAAAGTTGTCCAATAATGTAAATGTCCAGTTCGGCTCGATTTTATAGATTAAGCTATCCCATGCACTGAGGTCTTCCAGAACAAACTCGTCCCCATTCTCAGGTGCCAGTGTGGTGATTGTATCCGACATCAGGTTGTGGAAATTATACTGCACATAGCCATCGAGGCGCATCTCGGCCAACGGCAGTTTTACCCGTATTCCGCCGACCGCATTCGTTTTCGTTCCCAAAACAATGATCCCAACCGGGTCGCCGGAAGGATTATAGTATCCATAACCCGGCAGGTCGGGCTGGGTTCCAACCACGGGGACCTTGACCATCGGCTTGTCCTTCAACCGGTGCGTCGAGGGACCGATAAGGTTCTTATACTTCTTGCGGATATAGATCATCTTCCGAACCGCGTTGAGATGATCCTGATTGGTGTCGTAATCCGCCCATGTCAGCCGGTTGTAGTAGATCCTTGAGTGCATCGGATCGTACGATTCCGTAAGATCCCTGACGTTGAATTCATTCCCCATGAACCAGATCGGGATAAAGGGCTGGAACATGGAATATCCGAAATAAACCAGAT
>Ga0164313_10003768_pt1 | contig 13507 bp, 8 predicted proteins | sample GuaBasSedimGuay4_FD_113735 | JGI IMG/M metagenome (GOLD analysis project Ga0164313, IMG submission 113735) | Subseafloor sediment microbial communities from Guaymas Basin, Gulf of California, Mexico - Guay4, Core 4569-4, 0-3 cm | ecosystem: Environmental > Aquatic > Marine > Hydrothermal vents >... | reverse complement strand
TCCACACGAATCCCCATAGAAGAGAGCTCGAAAGCATCTTCAAGGATTGGGTTCCAGACCACGATATCGCCATTCAGTCCCTTATAGCCCTTCTCTGTAGGAGAGGACCAGTCGTCGTAGTCAGGTGCCCTGCCATCGTGGGCTTTTCCATTGGCCAGTTCACTTCCGATTCCGATAATAAATACTGCACCCATCTCTTTGGCAATTTTTTGTTCCCGCTCTTTGGGATTCAGATCGGGATACCTCTCAAGCAGCTCTTCTGCATGAATAAAATGGATGGAATCGGGCAGGATCGGAAAAATATCCGGATGGTTTTCATAGACTATAAACTCGGTGCGCTTCATCACTGAAAAAATCTGGGATACAATATGCTTAAGGGTAGCCAGGGTGCGATCTTCAGGGAGTAGTATCTTTTCCCAGTCCCACTGATCTACATAGATGGAGTGTATGTTATCCAGCTCCTCATCGGGGCGCAATGCATTCATATCGGTATAAAGGCCGTAATTATTGGCGATCTCATAATCGGCCAGCATCATCCTTTTCCATTTGGCAAGAGAGTGTACAATTTCGGCGGTGATACCCTCCATATCCTTCACTTCGAAGGATACAGGACGCTCGGTGCCATTCAGATCGTCATTGATACCGGTTCCTCTCTGGACAAAAAGAGGTGCGGTAACCCTTCTGAGTTTTAACTCGGCTGCCAGGTTGGATTCAAAAAAGTCTTTAATCACTTTGATGGCTCTCTCAGTCTCCTTCAGAGTGAGACTGGTGCTATAATTTTTAGGTATAACCAGTTTCATGTTTTTTTATAGTTAAATGTGACGAATCGGTTACAAATAACCAATTAAAAAATCAGATTTCAAAATGAGAAGGGCGGAGATATTCCAGGATTGGGGTTTAATGTAAGAATGTCACATCACCCGTAAGCAGCTCCTGCATTCCGTCTACATAGGTCACCCAGGCTTTATAGACATAGACTCCCGGTTGAACCAGCTCACCTGTCTTCAGGTATCCGTCCCAACCTACATGGATCTCATTTGTTTCCCAGATCATCTCACCCCACCTGGTATAAATGGACATTTTGAGTTCAATGGGATTGATCATGTGCGGATGGAACACCGTATTATCGATCTCGCCTTCTGTCCAGTGCCCTCCACTGGGCCCGGCACCGTTCCAGGCAAATGCATTGGGAAATTCCGTACTCCCTTCGCCAGCAATTATTTCAATGAAGCCATCGTAGACAATTGTATCGGGACAGCCCTCCGGGCTCCATACGTAGAGGGTGACCACATACTTACCAGAGTCGGGATAGATATGGGCGGGGTTTAACTCATCGGAGGTGGTGCCATCGCCAAACTCCCACCGGTAGCGACTGGCATTGTTGGAACGATTCACAAATTTGAATACCTGTTTTAAATTTTTGGCCTTGGGAGGGTAGACCCCAAACATGGCTGTCGGACGTTCATGAATCTTAATAAGCTGATAGGTAGTATCGACCCCTGACAGGCCGTATGCAGTTAATTTTACATGGTGTTCCTTGCTCTCCCAGAAACGGTGCGTAGGCTCAAAATCGGTAGAATAGGTACCATCATCAAAGTTCCAGATAAAAGTATCCGCATACTTGCTGTTGTTTCTGAAGGTAATATCCAGGGGAGGACAACCCATTGAGTCGGGTTCGAAACTTGAAACCGGGGGCGGTGGCATGATCTGAACCTGTTTGGTAATGCTGTCACGACAGTAAGGGCTGAATGTCTTTAGTTCAATATCATAAAACCCCCAGGTATTAAAAATGTGCTGGTTGGGTTCTCTGATGTGATCGGTGGATCCATCTCCGAAGTCCCAGCTGTAGTTCCAGTTGCCCCGGGAGCTGAGATTCAGCAGGTAGACCAGTGAGTCGGGGAAGTACTGCATCTCGGGGCTTACAAAGAAATCGGCAATGGGATTGGGATAGACCACCACGCTGTCGGTGATGGTGTCGGAACATCCAAATTCTGTTTCCGCAATCAGCTGAATGTAATAGACCGTGTCGGTACGCGGCTCTCCATAAATGGTATCTCCATCGTACCGATAGGTATAGGTTACCTCGTTGGACGGTGAAATATTCCTTTTGCCGTCCCCAAAGTCCCAGATGTAGGTGGAGGCCCCCTTCTGGGCTTCAAAACTCACTTCCACAGGGCTGCAGTAATCATCATACTCCGTTTCCAGTTCCATCACTGGTAACGGATGCAGATCCATGACAATTGTATCGAAAAGATCTGCATCGCAGGAGCTGTTTCCATGATGCTCAATGATCTTTACAAGGGTGTACAAATTGATACCCGGGATATTGTTCAAAAGGATAGAGTCGATGCCCACTGAGATCAGATGCAGTGTATCCCGGTCTCCATTCATATCCAGTACCAGGTCAAACAGGGAGTTTTCTTTACCCGTGATCAGATACTTTCCATAGGTCTGATTGGAATCGGTTTCACACCAGGCCGAATCGGGGGTCAGGAACTCGGCAAAGGGCTGTTCAACCACTTCAATTTCAAGGGTATCGTTGCCTATGCACCCGCTGGCGTCCGGCTCGGTTTCGTAGGTGATAGAGTGCCATCCCAGTCCCGCTATTGCAGGGTCAAACAGGCCGGACGAGGCATTAATAATCCCCGTGCCGGTCCAGTTTCCAAGAGTAGTGGCAGCTTCCAGATCGTAAGGTGCATCATAGATACAGAATGGATCCACCGGCAGGATTGACCCTACCGGTCCCGGTCTCACCACAATATCAATGGTGTCATATCCTGTGCATGAATTCCCATCAATGATCAGGTAAGAGATGCTGTGACTTCCTGTTCCTGCAATAATTGGTGAGAACTCACCGGTGGAAGGATTTACAATTCCGTCTCCAGTCCAGGTTCCGCCTCCCGTGGCAGCGGTCATAATGAGATTTGCCTCATCCAGGCAGAGGGTGTCCATGGGATCGATGGTGGCATCGGGTTTGGGTACAATCCTGATTACAGATCGGTCCGTAACCGGGTCATGAGTGGGCCAGGGATTGCAATAGTTCCAGTATCTGAGTTCAACCTCAAACTCCTGCCCCACCAGTTTATCATCTGCCACTGTGATGGGGAGACTCACTTTGTTGGAACCAGTTACGGGGCCTGTGAGCTCTATTACAGGACCTTCAAACTCGGAAACCCATTCCACTCCATCGACCTTCACTGCTGCTCCGGTTATCATGGTGTTGCGGGTTCCATATACCCATTGTATCCAACGGGTTTTTGTGTTGGGAACATCCTCCTCCTGGGGAGGAACGCAGTTAAAGAGCGTTGCATCATCAAAGCGCATGGTGGCATCCTCACCCACACAGATGGGATAGACATTGGGTGAGGCATTCACCCGTCCCCCATTGGTATTGTCATTGTCCCAGACGGTTACAATCTGTTCCTGCGACGATGAGGTACACAAATCACCGTTTACAATCAGGGTTGCTTTCGGGTGGTAGTTGCACACGTCATCCTCCGATGCATAAGTGTGATTTGCTATGACGGAAAAAGTGCCAACAGTGTCTTCAGAGGCAGTAAGTGTTTCGGTATCTCCATCATCCCACTCAATATAGATCTCCACCAGCGAATCTGCGTTATTTACACCCACATAGGTTATTTCCCAGGTAACTACCTCCACAGGTGAACAGAATTGATCAGGGTTGATGTCATTGGCTTTGGACAGGATGTTACAATCCTGTCCAAACCCACCTATCGGGATCAGCAGTGTCAATGCAATATGAAGGAGCCAGGTCCGCCTCATTCAATTAGTTTAGTTTACACTAATAATCATTTATATTCCACTTGCCGCGAAATGATCTGATGATCATGCGATTGGCATCTTTATCATCAATAAATTGCTCATGTGACGGGGACCACTTTAGCGGTCGCTCAAGATCATAAGCCATATTTGCAATGTTGCAGACCGAAGCCGTTCTATGGCCTGTCTCCACATCGGAAATGGGACGTGTACGGTTTTTCATGGCATTCACCCAATCCTGATAATGGCCCACACTTCGGTAGAGGGGTGTATCATCTCCTTTTAGCTCCAACTCCGTAAGACCGGCAATGTCAGAACGGTAAAAACTACGGCTGATTTCAATTTTCCCTTCAGAACCTATAAATTGCACTGCATCATTCTCTCCCCAGTCCACATGGTTCATTACGATACCGTTGGCATACTTCATTTGTAACCCTCTATTTGCCCGCTTCTCTGGTGGAATAAATTCCACGGGACCCGATTGATCCATTCCCAGTGCCCACTGTCCAATATCAAACATATGGGCGCCCCAGTCGGTAATCGATCCGCCCCCAAAGTCGCGGTAGGCTCTCCAGTTTGGCCAGCCCTTATACTCAATGGGAGGAGAGAGCTCCTCGTTATAGCCCCTGAACATGGAGGGACCCACCCACAGGTCCCAGTTCAGATAGTCGGGAACCGGTTGTGCAGATAGTTCACATGCCATCACCGGATTACCCACATTCACGTTGACCTCTTTAACTTCTCCTATGTATCCATTGGAAACCATTTCACAAGCATGTCTGAAATTTGGCCAGGAACGTTGCATGTTGCCTGTTTGAAAAACCCGATTGTATTTCCTTGTGGCGTTGACCATGGCCCTTCCTTCTCCTACGGTCAGCGCCATTGGTTTCTCACAGTAGATGTCTTTCCCGGCTTTTGCTGCATCCACCGCCATCATGGCGTGCCAGTGGTCGGGAGCCACAATGACCACGGCATCAATATCTTTTCTTTCCAGGAGTTCCCTGTAGTTCTCATAGGTATCCACCACCTGGTTCCCACCATCCAGTTTCCCACTGTTGGCCTTTTCGGCCTCTTTTTTGAAACGAGCCAGTTTTTTCTGATCCACATCACAAGCTGCAAGAACTATGGTTTCGGGGCAACCGTTAATACTATTCATTAATCCGAGGCTCTGTTTTCCCACCCCGATAAATCCCAGGTTGATACGGTCGTTAGCGGAAAGATAACCTGCTCCTCCCATCAGGTGTCCGGGTATGATGGTGATGGCTCCGGTGGCAATGGCTGACTTAGTGATAAAATCTCTTCGTTTCATGGTTTATGTTTTGAAAAATTGAAAATGTTAGTAGAGGATTTTCCCATCCATATGGTCCCATTCATCCAGCAAATTGTCCATCTCACCGATGGAGATTAAGGTTGTACTCATCTCTCTCCCTTTGGACGACCGGGCAAATTCATCGTATAGGTGTTTGTCCATAAAACCTATGCGTTCGGCTACCTGCCGTCCTGCACTAAAATAGACTTTTCGGATATCGGCCCAGTAGATGGCTCCAAGGCACATGGGACAGGGTTCGAAATTGGTGTAGATGGTGGCGCCGGTCAGGTGATGATCCTTCAATCGGGCACAGGCATTCCGTATGGCATTTACCTCTGCATGAGCCGAAGGATCGTGTGATTTGATAACCGTATTGTGTCCCTTACCAATGATCTTACCATCTCTGACAATAACAGCTCCAAATGGTCCCCCATCCCCAGCTCTCATTCCATCCAAAGCCTCTTCTACAGTCAGCTTAAGAAACGTAATATGATCCATTCATTTCCTTCTTACGTATAAATGTAAAGATTGTTATTTTAATTATCTTGCATCTACAAGATGTATACACGAAAACTTAGCTATTTAAGAATGAAATACGGCCATTTTGACGACAAAAACAAAGAGTATATTATTACCAATCCCAGAACACCCTATCCATGGATCAACTACCTGGGTTGCGAAGACTTCTTCTCCATCATAACCAATACAGCCGGTGGGTACAGTTTTTTTAAGGACGCCAGGTTAAGGAGGCTTACCAGATACAGGTATAACAACGTACCTGTGGATGACGGGGGAAAGTATTTTTATATCAATGAGAACGGGAAGGTATGGTCGCCCGGATGGAAACCTGTAAAAACCGAACTTGATTCCTATGAATGCAGGCATGGAATGGGATACAGCATTGTGAAAGGGGAGGTGGACCAACTGGAGGCAGAAGTATTATACATGGTTCCTTTGGGCTATCGGGGAGAGGTTCAAAGGGTGAAGCTAACCAACAAGAGCAACCGGAAGCGTTCATTCTCACTCTTTTCTTTTGTGGAATGGTGCCTGTGGGATGCACTGGAGGATGGTTCCAATTTCCAGCGCAATTTTTCCACCGGACAGGTAGAGATTGTAGACTCCACCATCTACCATAAGACCGAGTATAGAGAACGCCGGGATCACTATGCCTTTTATACAGTAAACAGCAAGGTGGACGGACTGGATACCGACAGGGATGCCTTTGTGGGATTGTATAATGGATTTGATTCCCCTGATGCTGTGATGGAGTGCAAGTCACGTAACTCACATGCCTTTGGATGGTCGCCCATTGCCTCTCATCACCTCCAGATCGATTTGGAACCTGGTGAAGAGAAACAGCTTGTCTTTGTTCTTGGTTATGTGGAGGTTCCCGTGGAAGATAAATTTGTGGCACCCCAGGTGATTAACAAAGCCCCTGCGGAGAAGATGATTGGGAAATTCCAGTCCCCGGAAGATGTGGAGAGAGCCTTTGAAGAGCTGTGTCGGTTCTGGGATAACCTGCTATCGGTATACCAGGTGGAGCATCCGGAGGAGGAGCTGAACAGGGCTGTAAATATATGGAATCAGTACCAGTGTATGGTTACTTTTAACTTTAGCCGGAGTGCCTCTTTTTTTGAATCGGGAATTGGACGTGGTATGGGATTCAGGGATTCCAACCAGGACCTTATTGGTTTTGTACACCTGGTACCGGAGAGGGCCAGGGAACGTATTATTGATATTGCCTCCACCCAATTTGAGGATGGAGGGGCATACCACCAGTATCAGCCTCTGACCAAAAAAGGGAATGATGCAGTGGGTAGCAACTTTAACGACGATCCTCTTTGGCTGATCCTATCAACCGATGAATATATAAAGGAGACGGGCGACTGGGATATCCTGGACGAAATGGTTCCCTTTGACAATGATGAATCCAACAAAGCAAGCCTGTTTGAGCATGTGAAGCGTTCGTTCTACCATGTGGTGGATAACCTGGGCCCACATAAGCTACCTTTAATCGGTCGGGCCGACTGGAATGATTGCCTGAACCTTAACTGTTTTTCCGAAACGCCGGGCGAGTCCTTTCAGACTACTGAAAACATGGAGGGTGGAGTGGCCGAATCGGTCTTTATCGCCGGCATGTTTGTTCTCTATGGAGATGCCTTTGTGAAGCTATGCCAAAAACGGGGACTCAACTCCGAAGCAGAGAAGGCCACCGGCCATATCGAAGCCATGAAGAAGGTGGTGGATCGTCATGGATGGGACGGGGAGTGGTTTATCCGTGCCTATGATCACTTTGGAGAAAAAGTGGGAAGTGATGAGCAGGAGGAGGGTAAGATTTTTATAGAGTCTCAGGGCATGTGTATCATGGCAGGGATCGGATTGGAAGATGGACGGGCCAGGAAAGCCCTGGATTCGGTGAAGGAGAGGCTCGATTGTGAGTACGGGATTGTTCTGAATAATCCTGCATTTACCAAGTATATAGTGAAGTATGGTGAAATCAGCTCTTACCCGGAAGGTTATAAGGAGAATGCAGGGGTCTTCTGCCACAACAATCCCTGGATCATGATCGGTGAAGCCCTGACCGGGAATGGAGATGCCGCATGGGAATACTTCCGCAAGATTTGTCCCCCCTATCTGGAGGAGATCAGTGATCTGCATAAAACCGAACCCTATGTCTATTCCCAGATGATTGCAGGGAAGGATGCGCATAAACCGGGGGAAGCCAAAAACAGCTGGCTTACCGGGACTGCTGCATGGAATTTTTATGCTATTTCGCAGTATATTCTCGGGGTGAAGCCCGACTTTGACGGATTGCTCATTCATCCGGTGATTCCCAGAGAGTGGAGTGGATACAAGGTTTCGCGTAAATTCAGAGGTGCCACTTACAAGATTGAGGTGACCAATCCCCATGGGGTATCTACGGGGATCAGGGATATCCTGTTAAATGGGGAGAAGCTGGAAGGAAACCTGCTTCCCATCTGTGAAGAGGGAAGTATCAATAAAGTGAAAGTGGTTATGGGTTGATCTTTATCACCGCATCAAATGCCGGTTTAGGTTTCAGGTTGCGGTCAAAAAGTAGAGCGTAGTCAGTGCGCCCCCGCACCGGAAAGTTGTTTTTCCATGATTTGCCATCGTCCACACCCCAGAAGGTGACTCTGGAGATCTTATCTGAATGCCTGGAGAACACCCTGAACAGGGATGCATACCTCTCTGAAAGATCTTGTTGTACATTTTCCGGAAGTCCCTCTTTGTAAGGATCCAGTTCGGGATGGTATTGGAACCGTCCTGTAACTTCTGCACCTGGAGGAAGATCGGGCCATGGGAGTACCGAAACATCCAATTCGGTGATCACTACCTGAACTCCCAGTTGTGCGAATGCCTCAATGCTGGCTTCAAGCTCTTTCAACCTGGGATATGTCATGTCGTAATGTCCTTGCATCCCAATGGCATCCACCCGGACACCTTTGGACTGCAGGTGTTTAACCATTTTAAGGGTCCCTTCACGTTTGGCCCTGGAGGCCAGGGAGAAATCATTGTATATCAGCTGCGCACCGGGATCGGCTTCACGGGCATAGGTGAAAGCATACTCCAGGTAGTCATCTCCGATGATCTGTTTCCACTTTGAGTCTCTTAATGAACCATCGTCGTTGATGGCCTCATTGACCACATCCCAGCTCTGGATCTTTCCTCTGTAACGGCTCATAATTGTATAGATGTGATCACGCATTCGCATCAAAAGAGTATCCCTGCAGGTCGGGTTTCCGTTCTCATCTTCAAATACCCAGTCGGGCGTCTGGTTGTGCCAGATCAGGGTATGGGCCACCAGGTGCATACCCTGTGATTCTCCAATCTCTACATACCGATCGGCCACCGTGAAGTTGTATACACCAGGCTTGGGATGCATCCGCTCCCATTTCATGTCGTTCTCGGGTGTAAGGGTGTTGAATTGCTCCTTCACCAGGTCCATGGCTGCCCGGTCCTTCCCCATGATCCGATGGCCACTTAAAGCGGCCCCTACCAGGAACTGATTCTGGAATGTAACCTTTAAGGAAGGTTGGGCATGTATGATCATCCCCGGAAGTAGAATACCAAGAATAAACAGGTAAACAGAAGATGTTTTTTTGGACATTTATAGGTTTTTATTGTTGTCTATCAACTCGTTAATAGCCTGTACCGAAGCTGCCGAGCGGAGCTTGTCCTCTGCGGTATTGATACAGTAATCCACCAGCTGATCGATGGTAGAAGTGGCTACATGCATCCGGGTGTCGGAGGAAGCATAGTAGATAAATACGGTGCCATCCTGATCTGCAATCCAGCCATTGGTAAAGAGTACATTGGAGACATCCCCTGCGCGCTCCTCCTTTAAAGGTCCCATAAACATTCCCGAGGGCTTATGGATAACTCTGGATGGATCATCCAGTGCGGTCATAAACAGATAGAGGTATATCTCAATCCGGCTGCACAATTCCTGACCCCATGGGCCAGGTTCAGCCATCCATGTTCTGTTTTTATGGGTGCCGGTCCCTGCCCGTTTTTCAATTCATAGATGGTGTGGTAGGTTTTTGCATCTATAAGGTGCTCCTCTTTTACTTCGGCATTTACGACGGAATCAGAGAGCCCAAAAGCAATACCTCCTCCTTTGCCGGTATCGATGAAGCCATCCTGGGGACGGGTATAAAAGGCATATTTACCCTCAATAAATTCGGGATGCAGCACCACATTTCGCTGCTGCCCCCCGTAGGTGATCAGGTCGGGCAACCGTTCCCACTCCACCAGGTCCTTTGTACGGGCAATGCCGGCTGCAGCAACAGCACTGCTGGTATCCCCTTCAGGAGCATTGGGATCTTTACGCTCGGTACAGAATACCCCATATATGTAACCATCCTCATGTTCGGTCAGGCGCATGTCATATACATTGGTGTCGGGATCCTCTGTTTCGGGGAGGGTCAGGGGACGCTCCCAGAACCTGAAACTGTCTACGCCATTGGGACTCTCAGCTATGGCGAAAAAGGATTTGCGGTCATTTCCTTCACACCTCACTGCCAGCAGGTATTTTCCTTTCCACTTGATGGCCCCTGCATTAAAAGCAGCATTGAAACTGATTCGTTCCATAAAGTTGGGATTGGATTCGGGATTGAAATCATACCTCCACTCCATGGGGAAGTGATCACGGGTTAGAACCGGATTCTTATATCTGTGGAAAATACCGTTGGTACTAAAGATCTTCTCATTTTCTCTGTTGAGCAATTCCTCGTGCTCGTTTCTAATGGTTTCCTTGCGTTCCTGGAACAGTTTCATTTTTAGGATGCTAAATGGTTGATATGATTAATTCTACTGATAATTTCCATGCAGGCTCTCCCGTTGTGGTACGGGCATTTCCAAAATCCTGCTTTCTCTTTGGCTGTCTGTGGTGTACCCTCCCGGTCCACACTCCAGTACCACTCACCGTATTTGGAGTCCACCATGTATTTTTTAATAAACTCCCAGGATCCCAGCGCTTTTAAAGCGAAATCCTGCTCCCCTGACAGTTGGTAGGCATTGAAATAGCCCACCATGGCTTCGGCCTGGGGCCACCAGTGTTTATCTGTATCAAGCCTTAGTTCCGAAGGAAAAAATTCATAAAACAGACCTCCGTCTTTATCCAGTCCCTGGAAGTTTTCTCTGGCCATTTGAACGGCCAGTTCACCCGTTTTCTTTACCAGTTCTGGTTTTCCGAGAATTTCTGCAGCTTCATGTAGCAACCAGGCGCATTCGATATCGTGCCCATAGGAGATCAGGTTTGATTTGAGGGTCCAGTTTTCGTCAAAGAAGAGATTCAGGTGAAAGGTTCGCGAATCCACAAACCGGTCCAGGAAGAGTTGAATGGTGTTCTCCAGGGCGTTTTCCAGTCGGGGATCCTTCCAGACCCTGTAGAGGTTGGTGTATGCCTCCAGGATATGGAGGTGGGTATTCATGGTTTTACTTTCGTTGTGGTCCTTTTCGCTGAGCCGGAGATCCTCCACAGGTTTCCACTCCCTGCTTAGTGCCTCTGTATATCCTCCTTTTTCGCCGTCCAGGGCATACTCTTCTATATTGTGAAACAGGGCAATGGCCGTCTCAAGCGCTCTATTATCTCCACAGGCCATGTGGTACTCGGCCATGGCGTAGATGGTATAGGCAAGGGCGTAGATCTGTTTTCGGGAAGCTGTAACCTTGCCTTTGTAGTCCAGCTCCCAGTATACCCCACCAAACTCTTTATCAAGAAAGTGGTCCAGAATGTAGTGAAAAGCCCGTTGGGCCATCTCCAGGTAGGAAGATTCGGGATAGACTCTGTAGACAGCGGCAAAGGTCCATAAGATCCGGGCATTCATAACGGCACCTTTGGGAGCTTTCTCAATGGCCTCATTGGAATGGCTCACATGTCCGTGAAATCCTCCGCCATCAGGATCGGGGGTATACTTCATCCAGTAGGGGAGGATATTCCCTTTCAACTCCGCTTCAAGTTCTCGCCTGAGCTGCGCAAAATTATCCTTGTTCATTCCAGACTGTTATTCAGTGGGCAACCTGTCCCACCATGTTCTTTTCATAATGATAAAGCAGACCACGATGATGGCCAGAGAAATGCCTATCGGCAACGCCTTCTTGAGTACGATGTAGATGGGGAAGATTACCAGGGCTGTCTGGCCTATGGTACCAACCACCACATTGAACATATCTCTCCAGAAATCCTTATTTCCTTCAAAGGTTGGATCCTCGGCCACCACCTTGTCGTGAATGGGCTTCCAGAATCCCCAGGGTTTCACATTCTTGTAGAAGTTTTTCAGGGTTTCTTCATCAGTGGGAGGTCTCAGGAAGGTGCCCACTATGGCAGCCACCGCAGATACCACCAGTATGATAGGAAAGTAATAAAGATCCAGGAAGGTGAAGATCCTGCTGCAGATTAGCGCTGAGATGATCCCCACAAACATGCCCCAGAAGAATCCAGAGCCATTGAAACGCCACCAGTACCATTTCAGTATGTTGGATACCACATAGGCACCCCAGAGTGCCGAAACAATCCATTGAAGTACGCTGTTTACATCCTGTGCAAAGAAGCCAAAAAACACACTGATGGCAACTACTATAATTCCCGTCAGGTAGTTGGTTCTGCTCACCTGTTTTTGGGAAGCCTCCGGTTTCAAATATTTCAGGTAAATGTCATTTACAATATAAGCCTGTGCGGCATTTAGAGTTCCTGCGAAGGTTGACATAAATGCAGCCAGCAAACCGGCCAGAAGCAATCCCATAAAACCTACAGGCACAAATTGACTAATGGCAGAGGGGAGTATTTGTTCAAAATCGATCTTGTTGCCAACAATCAGATCCAGCTTGTCATAGAAGAGCAATCCAAGCACACCAAATCCCGCAATCATAAAGTAACGGGTGGGCATCAGGATCACCGAAACAAATCCCGACATCTTGGCGGCATCTTTAGGTGACTTGGTGGAGAGGATTTTCTGCATGTCGTAGTTGGGGGCAGGACCTGCCATACTCACCAGGACACCTTTGAACAGCATCATGCTGAAAAAGATACCAAATAGAGAGTATCCATCGCTGATGATTTTTTCGTTCACCTCATCAATGATGCCGGTCCAGTCCATATCCAGACGTGCTCCGAAGAAAGGATTCATCCATCCATCGGGTACCAGTAGTGGGTTGTCGCTCAGAGCATTCATGGCGATTACTCCAATTACTATGGCCGAGATGGTCATGATGGTATACTGGATTACATCGGCCCAGACGATACTGGTCATTCCTCCCAGGATGGCATAGAACATGGCAAACAGGGTGAAGATAATTCCATATAGATGTGCCACATACTGGGGAGCCACTTCGAAAGGTACATATGGCGAAATTACTTCCCAGGGGATGAAGATCTCCACAAATTTTCCCAGCCCAATGAAGCCATAGGTCAGAAAGCCCAGGCAGCTGATAAGGGCAAACGCCACCACGATCCAGTGTGACTGGATCCCACTCCGGCCTGTACCAAACCTGGTTCGTATCCACTCGGCCCCGGTGGTCGCATTGGACCTTCTTAACCAGATGGAGAGGAAGACCATCAGAAAGATCTGGTTGAATACCGGCCAGAGCCAGGGGATCCAGATAGATTTCAGTCCATAGACGAAGGCCAGGGTAACCAGCCACATAGTTCCTGAAATATCGAACATACCTGAAGCGTTGCTTAAACCCAGCATGTACCAAGGTAACTTGTTCCCACCCAGCATATAAGCAGTTTTGTCTTTCTGGGCACGCTTTTTCATTACCAGTCCGATGACAATGGTGGATGCCAGGTAGGCACAGATGATCAGGATGTCAAAAATAGTTAGTTTCATAGGGAAATGTGGATGGTGGATGGTGTATAGTGGATGGTTTGAGAAATTGCAATGGATTGCATTTTTA
>Ga0164313_10003767_pt1 | contig 13507 bp, 26 predicted proteins | sample GuaBasSedimGuay4_FD_113735 | JGI IMG/M metagenome (GOLD analysis project Ga0164313, IMG submission 113735) | Subseafloor sediment microbial communities from Guaymas Basin, Gulf of California, Mexico - Guay4, Core 4569-4, 0-3 cm | ecosystem: Environmental > Aquatic > Marine > Hydrothermal vents... | reverse complement strand
ATCTAATACTAACATTACTTTAGGTGGAGTCTTTTTCTTAGCAATAGTTTCTTCAAATGATGATACTATTTGAGCCATTAAGTGATTCATTTCTTCAATTGTATTAACTAATTGAAGTCTTACTTTAGATGGGTCAACACCTAATTTGGTTGCAAAGTCAATGTCAATAGAACCTTCTGAATCACAATAGATAGGTGTATAACCCATCATTTGAGCATTTCTAACAATACTCATTGCTAAGAATGTTTTGCCAGTTCCTTCATCTCCTGCAAAAGCAACAGATCGTCTGTTTGGTAGACCCCCAAAGATACTTCCAGAAAATGCTGCGTTTAATAAATACCATCCTGTAGGGATCCATTCATCAATTTTAGCAATCGGATTAATATCCATCATTTCTCCATCAGGAGCGATTGTATTTAAGAGATCATTAAGTTTATCGAAGGATGTCATCAATCCTCCTGTCGGTGTTTTAGCCATAGAATTTTTAGATTATTTTATTTGTTTTCTAATTTTATTAATACGATCAAATATTTCTTGTGTTATTTCAACATCATAAATAGCGTCATGTAATTTAGATTCATCAATATCAATTCTTAACAATTTAGCAACTGTTATTAGTTTGAAGTTTTTCATTGTAGGTCTAATATGTCTTAAGAAAGAAGAAGCTTCTGACATTACATCAATAGAATCTCCCCAAAAGAAACTACCAAAATACTTATCTCCATTCATATCCCATAAATTTCTAAGAAAAGCATTATCAAATCCCATGATATTATAACCACCTAAATGAAATTTATCGCTTTTATCATATTTACTAATATATTCTCCTAATATAGTTTGTAGAGTTTTATATGCTTCTTGATGTGACGGATACGCCATTATCTGATCTTTAGTAACATTTGCAATATCAAGAGCTGCTTGTTGAATTTCGGCACCATCCCAGGGCCTCATGTTAAGATTAACTTTTCTAACTATTGTACCATTGATACGAATAATTGCAGAAAGTTGATGTATTGCTGAAAGCTTAGGGTCTAACCCAGTCGTTTCAAGATCGTAAAAGAATATTTTTTCCATTGGTATTTATATGTACCAATATCACTAAAGTTTTAATATGGATTCACCATGATTTCATAAGCCTCTGGAAATTTGATATCTGAAAAAAGAATCACCCAGCAATTTTCAGAACCATATGAAACATTATATATAAATCTATCACCTGCATTATTCTCCATATATTCATTAAATCTTTTGGTTTCATTAAAAGAAATCACATCTCCAATTTCTAAATTATTTTTAAATAAATTAGTGAGTCTTTCTATTCTTTCATTATATGCGTCTTGATTATTCAAAACATTATAGATGTATCTTAAATCTAAGCTTGATACATCTATAGCTTCTTGTTGCTTTATTGCGTTATTACCAATCCCAATTGCTAGATATGGATCCATATCTTCTTTAAATTCTAACGTTTCATATATCTTTTGTGCCCTCATTTAACTTGTTAAATTTTTCAATTCAGGAAATTCTATATCAGAAAAAACTAGGAACCATGAATCACTATAACCTATATCATATGTGAAACGTTTATTAGCATTGTCACCAATATATTGCCACATAATGTTTTCTTCTGAGGGATGAAAAAGTTGTTCACAAAATTCAAAGTCATCTCCTAATATATCGTTTATTTTTTGGACATATGCAGGCATTTCATCTACATTTTCTTCATAATATGCATAATCGAATATCATATTCAATGCATCTGTTGTTACAGTTAACGCAACTTCTCTTTTGATTTTATGAGAGCCAACATCTAACGCGTTATATGGATCTAGATCTTGTTGAAATCCGGCTATTTCGTATATTTTATAAGCTTTCATTATTTATAAACATATCCTCCAATGCTTTTTCCATAATATGGAACTAATCCTGGTAAGTCGTCAATATGAGTCCAATCAATCATAGTGCCCTCAAATAAATATCTACCAGATTGATCTGCCATAAATGAAGCTGTATCTCCTATTTGATGTAATGGTTTTTTGCCTGAAGTAAACATCACTTTATATTTACCAGCATCTGTTTGCCATATTTCAGCAACTGAATCGCCTTTCCATTCACTCATTACATTAAAATATTTACTATTTCCATTTTGTAAATTAACAGTAGCCATTGTTAATATAGAAACTCCACGTCCCCATCTACCACCACCATGATGTTTTTTTTCTCTCTGCGGAGTTGGTGCATTTTGAGCGCCTGCACTAAAACTGCCTATTCCTAATGCTGCATATGGATTCATATCTTCTTCAAATCCAAGTTTGCTATATGGTTTTTTATATTGTGAATAATCTGTTTGTCTTTTTGTACCAGGCATTTGTGAAGGTTCAGCTTCGACTGAATGTCCTGCTAATTCTAGAGATCTAGCATAAAAAACATCCGCAATTCTAGTATCTCCAAATACTTCTTCTGCTCCTTCTCCTCTAGCTTGAGCCTTTCCAGCATTTTTTATAGATTTTGCCATATTAAGAGCATATTGCATTTCTTTATCTGGATCTCCATTAGACTTATCTCTCAAACTTTCCATTCTAACTATATCTTTAGGACCAGCTTCTTCATTTATAAATCGTGCTCTCATAATTCTTTTTTATTTTATTAATTGTTTAGTACTTGATAATAATCATCCGATATATCACATACTGAATATATATATCCACCCATTGCATGTTCATCTTTTAGTGCGATCCATTGAACCTTTTCTTCCCATCCATTATGATCTGATTCTCTAAAAAACATGCCCATTGCACCGTTTGTATCAAATTTGCCGCCGTTAGCAATAAAATCCCAATACCCAGTTCCAGTAGTTACAACAATATATTTATTATCTCCAGGACCTATTGCTATATCTCCAGATTTGATATCGACAAATTCTTTAAATTTATGTTTTCCTATTTTTAACGATTTATATGGATCAATATCTTCTTCAAAATTTAAATTTTCTTGAATTCGGACAAACTCAAATGCATCTTTTCTCTCTATAACCCATTCTCTATCTGGACCCCACAATTCACCACCCAAAAATTGATCTTCTTCTTCGTTATAATACAAAATATCCATAACATCGAATTTTAATTCTTTAACTTCATGACCTTCTTCGCAACAAATGTCATCAAATAAATAAAATGCCATATCATCAGCAATATAATAAACTTCGTCTAATACTCTTATAGCATCTCCATGTTTTAAATTATGCCATTTTCCGACACGCAATGCATCATATGGATTTAAATCTTCTTCGAAGTTGATGGTTTTTGCTCTCATTTTATTTGTATGTTATCCCAATTTGGTCGATAATCTCGGTCAATTGCTTCCATTTCAATCATATTATACGCGCCTGCTTCTTTCAAAAAATCTGTTAATTCATGATATGCACCAATATGCATCATATCTCCGTCCATCTGTAATTCCCAATCTTCAGACCATTCATATCCATCACGGGCTGCTTCGCTTGTTTCCCAAGCTTTAACCATTCCAAGCCCATTACTACGATTTATATTTATAATACATTCATCAAAATCATCATTACTATCGCCAGCTATGATTTTCCATATACCATATGTTGGTAAATTATTATAATCAATTAGATTTTTAAAATTACCAACGTCTAACGCTTTATATGGATTTTTAAATTCTTCCTGAAATTCAAATACTTTTTGAGCTTTCATATTTAATAAATATTATTTTTTTCTTTATGCCAATATTGAGTAGCTCTTTTTATAAATTTTTGCTTCATTTTTGGAGTAAGATACGCAAACCAAGGCTCGTCAGTTGAGAAGTTTTGAATATCTTTTAACGTTTTAAACTTACCCCCCTTATCATACAACACTATATCTATATGTTCAGTAAAATAAGCAGATCTTTCTATATGTGATTTATAATAATTGCTCACCATATTTTTTTCTTTAGACATTTCTTTAGGCATATCGAGCCATAATTTGATCAAATTAATATAGTATGCAGTAAAGATATTAAAAACATCTAATTCTGGTTCCATATTATAGTCTTTAAATAATTGTTTAACTTTATTTATTTCCTTTTCTATATTTCGAAGACTTTTGAGATAATTGGCATCTATTATTTGAGCTGGATCTTTATAAACGTCCAATACTATGTCATAACGATGATAGCTCTGCCCTAGATATAGTCCAAGATTTTGTGATGTCATAACTATATTATGAGAATTAGAATGATCTTTTATAAATTGAAGCATTTTAGATTTAATTTTTCGATTTTTCGATATTTTTAAATTTTCTTTCTTTTCTAAATCACTCCAATCTAGTGCGCTATTATAATAGATTTCATACCATTTTTCAAATTTTACATTTTCAAGATTTATTTGTTTTTTAATTTTGTTTTTTATTAATGTAGTTTTTTTATTCAACTCCGCATTAATTTTATTTTGGGACTGGAATTTACCTTGCTTAAATTTGCCGTTACTTCTAAAATCATCATACGCATGTTTTAATTCATGTATTAAAAGATTTTTTGGATTAGAAAAATTTCCTATATTAATAAGAATTTTATTATGATCCTGATATTCAGCTTGGCCTATATTTAAATTGGAAACTGCAACCATTATTGGATGCTTCCAATTTAAATAATCTTTTATTATGTGATATTTAGATTTATCTATTTTTTTTATAATAATAATATTATTACTGTCATCAAATACAGAAATTTGGGGGTTAAATGCATTTGATGAAACAGCGTCTTTCATGATATGCATAATGTCATTAACTAAAATTTTAAATTCTTGGTCACTTTCATAAGTCTCATTAATAGAGATGACATTAAATACTTTTTTGGCCTTCATGTAATATTTATCTCATAAAAAAAGGAGGTTATTAACCTCCTTCCATTTCAGATAATTGAATTCGTTTTCGTATCATCCAATGCGCAACTTCCCATAGATTAATAGGAGCATGATTCATTTCAGCATTATCGATACCAACGTCTAATGCTAATCTTGGGTGTTCTAAACGACCATGAACATGACCATATAAATGCCATGATCCATGAACGCTGCGGTTCCAAGACATCATAGGATAATGATCTAATACTATAAAAACATCAATACCTTCACGTCTAAATTTGAATTCTTTTCTTAATACCTTTTCACTAATAAGATTAGTGTTTTTGAGATTTTTATCATGATTGCCAAAGATTAAAACTTTATTACCATTCAATTTCATTATAAATTTCTCGGCATCTTTTCTAGATGCTAATGATAAATCTCCTAAGATAAAAAATTTGTCTTGTTTATCTACTCGAGCATTAATTATATTAATCAACCAATCATCATGGGTATCAACATTTGTTGGTCTTTCAATACCTTCCCATTTACTTTCAGCTATTGGTTTATGACCATGATGAAAATCGGCACTAAACCAAATATGCTTCATTTCTTCTTTTATCTCTTCAGACAAATCATCTAAATCTTTTAAAGTATAATCCTTCATATTTTTTTCCGGATTGTGCTTTAATTCTGATTCAATATAGCTTTTTATAAACCAATAATCTTTATCTGCCTTTGATTCAGTTAAGACTATTTTATGTTCATTATAATAAAGCTTTATATAAGTTTTATCAGGTAATTCTTTTAAAAATGCATCTAATTTACCTCCACTTATTTTAGACACTCCTTGACTTTCAAAGAGTGGCATTATTATATCTTTTATTTTTTTATTTCTTATTTCCATTGTTATTTTATTTTTTCTCAATCATATTCACCATTATGCCATTCTAATGCATCATAAAATCGACCATTGCTTTCTCCAGCTTTACTAACTGAAGCGATAATAGAAGCCCATCCATTTTCATCGATTGTTACTTCAAATATAACTCCATTATATGCAGCTTCACCCATACCATATGTAATAGCTAATTTTTTTATCGTTACTGAATGATCTTTATTTCTTTTAAAATACAAATCATCTTTATAATGAAAATACCCGGCTATTTCATTTTTTAAATCCATCTTTAAATCGTTTAATTCCTAACCCAAAGAAATATCCCCAAGCTATCATAGCTCCAAATATAATTACAGCTTTTTGTGTTATATCGGTTCCTGTTTTAGTTTTCCGTAAAGTATTGACACCTAATAAAAAACCTATAAAGAAATATCCACCTATACCAAATAATAATATTTCAATCATAATACTTTATTTAATGCGGCAAAATCAAAGAAGCCAATTTCCTGTGCTGTATGAATACTAAGTGTATAACGTTTTACAACAGTTCCTTCCTCATATGATATAATTATTATTCCTTCATGAGAATTAATATTAATATTAGTTATCATTATGTCTCGGTCTTTTAGAGTTTTTATATCAAATGCCGAATCTCCGAATAATATGGTTTTACTCATAAAACAAAATCTTTAGGTTCTATTACACTAATTTTTTCAGTTTTTTGAAAATCACAATGTTCTGGAGATGATGGGCAAGCACCATGACCTTCTGTAACAAATCGATGTCCATTACTGCAGGTCCAGCCACTTGTTGTTGTATTACTATCATGATTATGATAATTTCCATCTTCATCATAGTATGGAGGACAATACATTAATGTGGTAGTTCCTGCTCCACCTTGCAATGTTGATTTCACTCCTAATTTTACACACACTGGACATTTCATAACTTTAGCTTTTCTTCTTAATTTGTGTTTCAAAATATTCTATTTCTTTACGTAAACTTTTAGCCAATTTAAATTGGTACCATTTACAATTTCTTAATTCAATCTCAAGATCGTCAATTGTCGTTTGAAAAGCTGATATCAAATCTTTATTGCCTTTTTCCATTAAAATAGTGATTTTGCATAAATAAGATGTCCAGGAATTGGATTAAATCCAATAGCACTTAAATATCTATTTAAAGGTTCTATAATTGTTTTCTCAAATTGTTTATCATAATCTATACTATATGCAAACTCCATTGGATAATTGCCTGGAACAAACCCAAATACATCATGTTGTCCCTTTGAATAATAATACTTTAACTTATCACCAGTTTTAAGCATATTATATTTAGTCTTATATTTAGAGTTTAATAAATTATGATTATATACTCCAGCAGCTCTCACATTAATTGGACACTTTAATCCTAATTTTAATGAATTTTTATCTTCTACAATATATTTTTCATAATCACCAATGCCTTTACCTTGTGCAATGTTATTTGGATCTTGCATCTTAAATTCTTCTTTATAATTTCGTAATCTAGTCACAACATCTCCATAAATAAGAGTTTTACCCTTTTCAAATATAAGATTAATCATTGATTTTAAAACAACTCTGCAAAACTTTGGAGTAGAACTTTGAATAATTTCTATACCAACGGGCTTGATTTTTTCTAATTCTTTATAGTGAATTCCAGGATCGGACCATGCTATATTAAGAATATATTTTTTCTTCTGTAACATTAAAGCTGAATATGATATTTTTTCTAATTCAAGATTCTGAAGATTTTTTGTATTGAATTTAGCTGCATATTCTTCAAAATGCTGATTTAAATAAGGATCAATCTTAGATTCTTTTAATTTTAGAATAAAATCAACTTCTTTTCCCTTAAAATCACAAGAATCTAATACAGGTTTGAAAGTAATATAAGTAGAATCAGTGTCATTATAAACAACTATCGTTTCATCCATTATTTTTTTAACCTTAGTTAAACCCATTAGTATATGAGTTTTTGTATCTAAGTGCCATTGATTTAAAAAATAATCATCCAAGATATGATTAGTAAAATGAATCATATCTTGACCTTGAAGAGTTACTGCTTCAGCAGCATTAATATTATATCCAACAAAGTATGGAGATGCTAAAGCACCATAAATAGAGTTAATAAAGATTTTTATTGATTGCTCTAAATTATATTTTTCGTTCTTTAATTCTGTTAGTCTTTTAATTTCTAATTGTAATTCTTCTAAACTACAATTGTATGGGTCGATTTGTGTTAATTTTAATTCCATTGATTATTTTATGTCAAAATATCATTTAAGTTTTATTAATTTTTGTTAAGTGGTCTCAAAATTAAAATTAACAAATGTATACTCGCCAGATTCTTTAACAGTAATTTTAGATAAATCTCCAATTATTTTTAAGTCACTTAATATTTTATTAAACTCAATATCACTTAATTTAATATCTTCTGTTAAAAAAATTATGCTATCTGCATTTACGCCCTCCCAATGCCAAGATTCATAAACTGCATCAAGTTCACCCACTTTTATATCTAATCTGATAATTACGTGTGTATCATCTTCTGTTGGAATATTTTTAAATTTATCATTCATTTTTTGTATCTTAAAAATTATAATTTTTTGTTGGTTTTCTAACTTTAAATTGAGCTTCACTATTATTATTAGGAGTTGTTCCATTTTTTAGTTTAGCATTTCTTCTCTTTAAACAAAGACCCTCATACATGTCATATTGAGTAATGTCATCATATATCTCCTTAAAGCCTGTATCAACTGGAGAAGTTCTAAAACAATTATCAGATATTTGATGTAAATGTTTTTTAGTAGGATTATCTGGATAAAGATCTCTTAAAATATTTAATCTCTCTTTAAACGTAGTCTTCAATAAATGTTGTCCATCTAAAACCAATATATCCCAAATAACATATTTGAGGTTCCAATGATTTCCATCTTCATCCTTTTGATTCTTATTCATATACTCACCGCATAAAACCATCCAATTTTTATATGGATTTAAATCAATAAGTTCTGATTCATTCATTTTATGATCCATTCTTTCTTTATGACGGTTGAATGTATTAACATTAGATTGATCAATATAGAGTTGCATTGAGCTTCCATTCAATTTAACATCACCCATAAACTTATTCATTGTATCAAAAACAACCAAGTTACTCGATGGCAACTTGGTTTCAATTCGTGGAGGGTATATGTATTTATGCATATGTAAATATATAACTAATTTTTGATAAATTTATAATATTCTAAAAATTTATCTTCTGGGATATCAATTATATTATGACCATCAATCCTTTTTCTTAAAACGAAGCAGGGTTTGCCTTTCATATATGGATAATTTAAATAATAAAATCTAAATAGCGTACCATTATTTTTATGAATATCCACACCATTATCATGGTGTGGATCAAATATAAGACCCTTAATACTCTTTCTACCACTCATGTATAAAAAGAATTTAGCCATTTTAATTAAATCATATTTATGCATTAGTCTTTGATAAATCTTTTAACATAAGATGCTGCAGCTTTATATGATTTATTAGTTTTAACATCTTTGAAATTGATAGGATTTTTACGAGCTCTTGTAGTTATTCCAGTGATTTCAAATGTTTGACCATCTGCTGTAAATTGTTTTCCATACCAGCTTTCTGGGATCTGGTATCTCCAGCAATTCCTTTCAAATTCTTTCTTAGCATGTTCAGATCCATCTCCAACAGTTCCTGTAATTTTAGAACTAAATTTAGTTGATTCGTAACTGATATTACCCATGTCTAAAGAAATTCCATGCTTTTGACCAATCTCGTTTAAAGCTTTTTTGATGTCTGCTCTAATTTGATCTAAATTTGTGTTTGTGAAGTTGTTCATAATTATTTTGTTAGCTTGATTGATTTGATTGAAAATACTGGCTTGATATCATCTATTAATTCTTCTAAATCGAAGTTAGAGAAATTTTCGTTTTTAAGATTTTTGATAGTTCCCTTAGTTACTGTCCATTTAGTGGTTTGTTCGATAAGGTTTTCTTTATCATCATCGCTAATGTCTTTACTTTTAACAATCATTTTATTAATTGCTGTCATGTTTTTCATTAGGATTGCAGTGTTGAATGCAAATTTAGTTTCTTCATCTACTAAATCTTCTCCATATTTTTCTGTTAATTCAATAGCTCTATCTTCATCAATTACTTTGTAACGATCAGATGTAATGAATTGTAACTCCATTGAACCAGCTTGTACTGCTAACGTTCCTGGAAATGTTTTTTTCTTTTCGTAGTAAGACATCATTGCGTCTTGACTAGCTTCTCTAACTTCTGAATCTAAAACTTTACGCTGTGCCTGTAATTCGGCTATCTTAACATCTAAAGTAGACATCTGCTTCATTTGACTTTCGCAATCAATTTGTACAGTTACTCTATCTTTTGCTTTAGCTGGTGTTTTTGAGGTGTCTTTTGCGAAGAGATTTTTCATTTTATTTGTTTTTTGTTTGTTTGATAATACAAATATAACACAATCCTGCTTCTAAAAAAATTCTGGTGCTATTTTTTTAACAAAAATTAACAATCACTTTGGAGTCAGACCTGATTCTATAGCAAAATAAATCATTACTGATTCTTGATACTCTAACATATAAACAGCTGAAGCTGTGGGTTGTTTTAATCTAACAGCTTCACGCATTCTGCCAAAATCATTCATGTAACGTTGCCTCATTTTTTGAAACAATTTGCCATATTCATTGCCTTTATACGCAGCGTTATCAATTGTTCGATAATCATCAGTTGTGAATGAATAGTCATGATATTTATGAGATTTATCTGACATAGCACGTTCAGCCTCTGTTTTTAATGCGTATGCTTTTTTTTCAGTATTTTTATTACCAATATTTAATGCATCATACGGATCCATGTCTTCTTCAAAATTTAACGTTTCTCTTACTATCATATAGTATATATGGTTTCAAAATTAATTGAAACCATATTGATAAATTTTATGAAGAGAAATCTACTCTTATTGCTGTATCTGCTTTAGCTTTTCTCATTGCTATATAAGCTTTAAAAGAAATCTTACCAAATCCAGTTCTACTATGAATATTTTTAGAAATTGAAATTGCTCTATCAATTTCTCTTTTCATTGGTCCTTCTTTCCATTGTGCTTCAGTGATTTCAGCAGGAATAGTATTATATACTTGATCAATTGGAACTAAATTGGCACATATTGATGTAACATCTTCTCTGTTATAAACAACTCGTTCAATTCCTTTTTTATTAAATCTACGAGTTTTAATCGCTTTTGAAATATCTTGGCCATTACGAATCCAAACAACATATTTGTCAAAAACATGAACAAATAAATGAACTTTATAACCTAAGCCATTTTCAGCGGTTCTTTTATCTTCAACTTTATCGAATGCTTTTGATGTGTTTTCCATGATTTGTATGTTTTTTGTTTGTTTGATAATACAAATATATAACGAAAAATCTTAACATGACACTTTTTAACAAAAAATTAACATCTCTAGCATACGTCTAATTTATTTAACATATTATCTAGTATACCACTTAATTTTTTTGTACTAAATTGTTTAGGAGAATTTGAATCTAAATTATTCCCATTTTTATCAAATTCTTCTTTATTAATATCATCTTCATTGGGATGATCATTCTCAAATTGTTCATAATACCCTTCAGGAAATTTTGATTTTATATGATCCATAGCATCAAGAATTACATCAACTCTTTTTTCAGTATAATGCTCGCCCCAATCTCCGCTATTACTTAATTCATCAAGAGCTATTGATATAGCTGCCATTTCGTTATTAGATAAATCTACTTTCATATTTTTTAATGCTTAGGATTTTTACATGTTGGGTGATGAACTGCATGAACACAGCCATCATATCGACCAGCATATACTAAAAACCAAGAACAACCTAATTCATCTGTTACAACTGATGTTCTTACAGAATTCCAACCACTTTGGACTGCCCATGCTTCTCTCGGTTTAATTTCACAATTAGATAAAATTACTGCAAATAAGGTTAATAAAATAATTTTAAAACTTTTTTTCATAATAATTAATTTTTAAAAAAAGAGTAGCTACCATACCGCTCTCCAGCGTTGAAGCTTTTTAGATTTAAATGTGCAGTTCAGCCCATGAATATCTTACGATATTATAACTACATTGCAGTTTTTCTTTCACTACTCTTTTTAAATGGTGCTGAACAGAATGACACTATTCCCTCAACCTGCTTGTTATGAGTGTCCATAGGAGGTCCGTATTTGATAGTCTTGTAGCCTCCGTCTACTTAGCACCTATCTGCATCTTTATGCATTGTCACAAAAAATTCTACTAATTTCTATATCAGAAAACTCTCGTAATTTCATAATTATATTACTATCGGTAAAACGCCTATTTTCTTTATCTAAAGCTTTTACCGCTAAGTCAATTAACAACGTTATTTTCTTGTTCATGTGTTTTTATTTAATTATCCCCAAATCCCTAATCCAATTACAAATAACGCAAATAATAACAACGGCAAACATCCTGACATTTGTTCATTAAAGGCTTTTTCATCTTCAAGTTTTTGGGCTCGTTTTTTATAATATTCTAATTCACTCATGTTGGTATAATTGAAAAATCGGTATATTGCTTAATATCTTCCCCATAAGTCTCAACTAACCAAGCTTTAAGTAACGGAAAGCTATCTTCATCCCATTCAAATCCAACACCATCACATTGATAATGAGTATATATGTCTTCTGCTTCTAATTCATCATTGACGTCTTTGGGAAAGTCACTTGCATCAATTTCCGGTACCATTGATATTTTTAGTTTTTTCTTTGGAAACATATCACGTCTTAAATCTTCTTGTCTTAAAAATTCTTCAATTGTATATCTATTAGAATCTTCTTCTAACATTATCTGAAATCGAGCTAATATTAATGTCAATTCATTAAATAATAATGGTCTAGATTTTTTATCACTATATTCGTTAGCTATTTCAATTGTGCTTTTTTCATCTCTATCTTTCATTTTTTTATGATTTTAAATCTTCATTCCATTCTAATGGTTGCTCTAATAAAAATTATATCTACCCCTCAACTGCGATTAACCCATACAGCATGACATAACCTGGAACTATTTCAAGCTCCCTGTGAGGTATAAATATAATTTATGCCATTCTTACAATTCTTGGGTAAAACTTACCCAACTTATCAACTAAATGTTCTTGGTGAGACATTACTTTTTCAATGTCTTTATAAACGCCTGGAGCTTCATCAGGTCCACCACCAATTAATTCAATGCCAGCTTTCTTAAGCATTTTATTAACGCCTCCCATAGTAAATGTATCATTACCTTGGCGCCTTGACATTTGTCTTCCAGCTCCATGAGACGCTGAATTAATAGCATTTTCATATCCTTTACCTCTTACGATATAGCCAGGATTTAACATTGAACCAGGAATAATACCTAATACTCCTTTACCTGCTGGTGTTGCTCCTTTTCTATGAACTATTACTTCTTTACCATTCAATTGTTCTTTCCAGGCAAAGTTGTGGTGATTTTCAATCCTAAGAACTTCCTTAATTCCCATAGATTTTTGTAACTTTCTGTGAATATGATCATGACATGCTTTTGCATAATCACCAGCTAAATTCATAGCTAACCAATATTCTTGTCCAGCTTCAGTATTAAGATCTAAATAAGATAAGTAACTTGCTTTCTTTTCAAGCCTACAAACTTCTT
>Ga0164313_10003765_pt1 | contig 13508 bp, 10 predicted proteins | sample GuaBasSedimGuay4_FD_113735 | JGI IMG/M metagenome (GOLD analysis project Ga0164313, IMG submission 113735) | Subseafloor sediment microbial communities from Guaymas Basin, Gulf of California, Mexico - Guay4, Core 4569-4, 0-3 cm | ecosystem: Environmental > Aquatic > Marine > Hydrothermal vents... | reverse complement strand
GGGATTGAGGTATCGCCAAACTGTCTCGCCGTCGGGCGTCAACTCGCATACTACTCCGGGGTTAGAATCGGTGACCAACGTGTTGCCGTTGGGGCGCCGCTGAACGGATCCTCGCATCTCCGAGTAGAAACCATTTGGCGGCGCGTACCGCCACGCCACGGCGCTCGTGAGCGAGTCGAGCTCGATGATCTGCTATTCGCTCTGACCGTTGTCGAAGAGCAGAATATGACCATTGGGAAGAAGAGTCGGATGGTGCTGCCGCGCGATGTTCGTGGGGCCCCACAGCCACACGAATCGAGTTTCATCGGGGTCGAGGATGCCAATGGCGTTGATGGTGCGCATTGAGACGAGGAGGTTGCCGCGGCGAAACAGCGGCGATCGGTTCTCGAGCGTGCCGTCGAGCACCTGCACGTGGTTCGAATGCAGCACGTCGAGCACCAGGTTTGGCTGGTTCTCATCGGGCTCGAGATCGTGGGACGAAGGCAGGAGGAAACCGAACGGCGACCTCAATAGGGCCTTGAGAATCGAAATCTTCCGAATCAGGGTGCCGTCGCGATCGAGAACATGGATCTCGTCGTTAAACACCGGCACCGTCGGGTGGATGGCGTCCACGCGCACGACCCGGCGGGCGAGCACGAAGATTCGCCCGTCATCCGTCACCGCCAGGTCGTGATGCACGGGGGCGCGGTGCTCCCAGCGGACGTCGCCGTTCGGCGCCACTCGCATGAGGCGCTGGTCGCCGACCAAAGCCAGTACGTCTCCCAACGGCAGCAGCTCGGCGTGCTGCCATGACTCGCCGGGATCTGGCGCGAGCCACTCGAAGACGCGCTTGCCCTCCATGTCAACGAGGTGGGCGCCGGCGCGATTCGAGCAGTTGAAGAAGTTGAGACCGTCCCAGGTTTGGCTGCGCTCGTACTCCACGACGCCGCGATCAGAACCGGCGCCCGTTGCGACCCCGGTGAGGTAGGGGAGGTCGGCGAGCTGCTCGAGCCGGCGGAGATTTTCGGGCCGTTCGGTGGCGGGAGTGGTCGGATTCTCGGCCTGCACTCCGGGTCCGATGCCGCGAAGGGTGACAACCGAGCCCGCCAGTACTCCACCTATGAAAACGAGGAGGATGAGCAGAATGCGGGAAGTGCGGCCCAGGTTGCGTGACATTGAGACTCCCGAAGAACTCAGCGGTGATCTCGATTGTAACACCCGGTCGACGAGCGCAGACGGACGCCACGCAGACGATTGAGGGCGGCCATGACCTCGTGCGGTCGCGGCACGGCGAGGTCGCCGTCGGGGTAGCCGGTCAGCCAGTCCCAGTCGCCGCGGTGCAGTCGGCCGAGCATGTCCTCGATGTGCGCCAGGGGTTCGATCTCGGGCTCTGGCGCCTCCGACAATCGTCCCAGAATCCAGCCGACCGAGCGCAGCTGTGATGAATCCTGGAGCTGCTCCACGGCGCGGAGGTCGAGATCGGATCTGCCAAAAATCAGGGTGTCGAGACCGCGAGCCTGGATCTTCCAGCGTCCGGGCCGGCGCTCGGGCTTGAGGGAGGTTGGATCCAAGAGGCGCGGCTGGGGTCTCCCGAGCTCCACCTCACGCTCTTCCTCGCGGCCGGTCGCGAGATCGGCGGCGATCCTCCGTGCCTCGCCGGTGACGTCCACGGGGAGATAGTCGGCCATCTGGATCACGAGGTCGGCGTGGTCGAAGTAGTCGCCAGACCCACCCATGACGAGCAGAGTCGAGACGCCGAGCTCGTCGCGCAGCTCACGGATCCGGTCGACGAAGGGCGTGATCGGCTCCGAGGTCTTGGCCACGAGAGCCTGCATCCGCCGGTCGCGGATCATGAAATTGGTGGCCGATGTGTCTTCGTCGAGAAGAAGGGCTGTTGCGCCCGTCTCGAGAGCCTCCACGAGCGACGCGGCCTGCGACGTCGAGCCCGACGCGAGATCGGTTGTAAAGCTCGAGGTGCCGCGGTCGCCGGGGAGGTGGGAGATGAAGTCGGAGATATCAACTGCGTGCACCGCACGGCCGTCCTCGGCGCGAATCTTGACCGCACCCGGATCGGACACCACAAGCTCGCGTCCGTCGCCCGGGATGTGGTTCCAGATGCCGGTCTCGACGGCGCGCAGTACGGTCGATTTGCCGTGAAAACCGCCGCCGACGATGAGGGTGACACCATGCGGGACGCCCATGCCGCGGACCGGGCCGGCGTTCGGCGTCTCGAGGACGACCTCGAGCGAGGGAGGCGAGACAAAGCGCACGCCGTCGCCGAGCGGGCGGTCATCGACGCCGCTGCGGCGGGGCAGGATGGCACCGTTGCCGATGAAGGCTACGAGATCGGCATCGACCAGGGCGGTGCGCAGAGCCTCCTGATCCTCGACCACGGCCGCTTGGTGTTCGAGGGCCTCGAGGTCGAGGTCGCGGGCAAGAGCCGAGCTGTCGATGATTCCGGGGAGGAGGTCGACCAGCAGGGTCGCGGCCTTGCGCCCGAGGACGCGCCGGCGGGCGCCCGGCAGATCGATGGTGAAACGGAGCTCCACAGACTCGGCGTCAATCAGACATGCCGAGCGGTCGAGGACCGTCTGCCGGCCGGCGTCGATGGCGATTTCGCGATGCCGGCCCGAGGCTGCCCGGAAGGCGCGGGCCAGGAAGTCGCGGGTCGCGCGACGGCGGGCGGGTGAGGCAAGCGCTGCGGCCGGCAGGGCGGCGGTCTCTACCGGAACGAGCGCTCGGAGCTTCGACGGTGCCGCGTACGGATCTCCCTGGACGTGCTCCACGAGGAGATCGAAATTTTCGAACCGGAAACGGCGGCCCTCGATCTCCTTGTAGGCCTTGTAGCCGCGCCCGTCGATGCGATGCAGAATGGCCTCGAGGTCGCGCATCAGTCCTTTCCGCTGTACCCCATCGCCTCCGATAGCGCGTACCGGCTGCGCATGAACGTGCCGCTGCCCCGACCGAGCTGCCGGCCGCGGTCGTCCGAGAGCGTCGCCTCCGCGACCCAGACCGTGCGCCCGGCGTTGACGATCGCGCCGGTGGCAACCATCTCACCCTCGCTGATAGGACGCAGAAGGTGAATGTTGAACGTGACGGTGAGGACGAAGACATCCTCCACCAGCGAGTTGACGGCGAAGAACGCGGCGTCATCCATGGCCTTGAAGTAGGCCGAACCGTGGACCGCCCGGCCCGCGTGGAAAAGGTGGGGGCCAACGTCGAAACTGATCTCCGCCGACCCCTCGGTGATCGAGACGCGCGGGCGATAGATCTCGTTGCACGGCGCCGCAAGATACATGTTCTCCAACCTGCGGTAATGATCTTCACTCATTCCAGAAACTCCAACGATCCAGTTTTAAGTTTTGAGTTTTGAGTTTTGAGTTGTTGTGCCCCCATCTCCAGCACCTACCACGCCTGCAGGGGGTGGGCGGTCCGAAAATTCGAAATTCGAAATTCGAAATTCGAAATCTGACATGGGTTAGCGTATGGAAACTCAAAACTCAAAACTCAGAACTCAAAACTCATGGCGCCGCGAGCTCGAGCTCGATTGGGCAATGATCCGATCCCATGACGTCTGCGTGGATCCGGGCCGCCACAACTCTCTCCTCGAGATCGGGTGAGATGAAGAAGTAGTCGATTCGCCAGCCGACGTTGCGCTCGCGAACCCCCTTACGGTTGCTCCACCAGGTGTAGTGGCCGTTCTCGCCGGGGTTCAGGCGACGGAAGATGTCGATGTAGCCGTGGTCGAGGAAGCGGCTGACCCACGCCCGCTCCTCGGGCAGGAATCCCGTGTTCTTCTGATTCGACTTGGGATTGGCGAGGTCGATCTCCTCGTGGGCGGTGTTGACGTCACCGCAGATCACGATGCTGCGGCCGGCTCGCCGCTGGGCTTCGGCGTGCTGCAGCACCGCCTCGGAGAACTCGAGCTTGTAGGGCACCCGGCTGAGGTCGTGGCCTCCGTTTGGAAAGTAACCGGTGTAGAAGAGAAAATCCCCGTAGTCGGCGATGATCAGGCGGCCCTCCTCGTCCAGATGCGGCGCGGAGAGGCCGCCGAGGACGACGCTGGCGGGCTCGATCGAAGAGTACAGGGCGACCCCGGAGTATCCCTTGCGTTCGGCGGGGTGGAAGTGGACGTGGTAGCCGTTCGGGTTGAGGAGGCTCGCGTCGAGCTGCTCGGGCAGGGCCCGGGTCTCCTGCAGCCCGAGAATGTCGGGTTCGGTGTCCGCGAGCCAATCGAGGAAACCCTTGCGGCCGCAAGCGCGGATGCCGTTGACGTTCCAGCTGAAGAGCCGGACGGTGGGGTCGTTACTCACTCTGATTCTCCTTCAAAAAGCACGGTCTCGGCTTCTTTCAGGGTAGCGACCGGATAACCGAGCTTGCTGGCACGAGCGTGCTCGCGTGGGGTATTGAATCCCCACCCGGCAAGAATCGGCCGCACTCCGAGTGCGGCTACGGTGACGAGGTGGTTGACCTTGTCATCGACAAAGGTGATACGGTCGAAATCGACGCCGGTCCGCTCATGTAGGGCCTGCAGGTGGTGCGTTTTTTTGACGCCGGTTTCCTTGTCGAGGATCAGCTGCGGGTCGAAGACCCCGTCGTATCCGAGGTGCTCGAGCAGGAGATGCACCGAACGCGCGTCCTTCGCGGTTGCGACCGCCGGTTCGGTGCGTCCCCGGTGGCTTCTGAGAACCTCGGCGAGGCCGGGGTAGGGGAGGTGGAGCCCGAGCCATGCAGCGGTGTCCGCCTCCCGCAATCGTGATCGAGCGCCATAGAATTCGCGGTGGAAGCTCGCCAGCCAATCGCTGTCGATGCTGCCGAAGTAGGCGTCGTACTGGTCCTGGTCGGAGATCTCGAGGCGGTTTTCGACCGCCCGCAACGAGACCCCGAAATCCTCGGCCCGGTTGCCGAGCGGGAGGAGCTCGGAAAACGTGACATAGAGAGCATCCGATCGGAAGCCGTCGCTGCCCGCGAGCGCGTCGTCACGCAGCGGACGCAGACGTTCGAGCAATACCGACCCCGGCTCCCGGGTCGCATAGGCATCCACCGCGACCACAAAGACCTCGCGCGAGGAGTCGCAGAGCACACCATCGAAGTCGAGTGCCAGGATATTCATGAAGGGGGAGTGTAGCGTGTTGAATTAGGAATTAGGAATTAGGAATTGAGAATTTCCCCCCGCAAAACAACCGAGGCGTGGGGCGCGCCCGTTCACCGGAGGTGCCTGGCATCCCGATTCGCCGCGAATCGGCGTGCCTGGGGTCCTCTCGGGAGGCGCGATGAGAAACGGGTCGCATCGATATAGGGAGCGCCTCGCCGGGACGTGGCACGGAAAACTCAAAACTCAATACCGGTGAGCCCCAGAATCCGCCGCCGCGTTACACTCCCCCCGTGATTCGACTCGAGAACCTTCGCAAGCGCTATCCGGGCGCCGAGATCGATGTCCTGCGGGGCATCGACCTGGTGGTCGAGGATCACGACTTCCTCTCGTTGGTGGGCCGGTCGGGTTCCGGTAAGACCACCCTGCTCAACATCATCGGCGGTCTCGACCGGGCTTTCGAGGGTGAGGGTTGCATCGCGGGCCTCGATCTGCGGGCGCTCGCCGACGCCGAGATCAGTGACTTTCGCAACCGCGTGGTGGGCCACGTCTTTCAGGCCTACCACCTCCTCGATCACCTGACGTGCGGGGAGAACGTCGCTCTCGCGGCCCTCTTCACCCGTGGCGAGACTCGCCGTGACGCCTCGTGGATCCGCTCCCGTGCGGACGAGCTTCTCGATGCCGTGGGCCTCCCGGGAGCTGGGGCTCGGCGTCCCTCGACGCTCTCCGGGGGCGAACGGCAGCGGATTGCGATCGCCAGAGCGCTCTTCAACCGGCCCCAAATTCTCCTCTGCGACGAGCCGACGGGAAACCTGGACATCGAGACCGGACGCGAAGTGGTCGATCTCCTGAGCACTCTCCACCGGGAGCACGAGGTGACCATCATTGCGGCAACCCACGACGAGGGGATCGCTGCGGCCAGCCAACGAGTCCTTCGCCTGCGTGACGGCTGCCTCGATGATGGACATGGGGGCGAGAGATGATCGGGCGTGGATGGGCGCGCACCGTGATCGCCGATCTGGTCCGCCATTGGCGCCATTTCGCGGCCGCCTCGGTCGGCATCGTCCTCGGCGTCGCCGCGCTGACATTCTTTTTGGCGTTGGGTTTCCAGGTTCGAGAGATCCTTCTGGTTCGCGTTTTTCCGGCTGACCACCTCGAAGTGGCGCCGAAGGCCGCCGATCTTGATCTATTCGCCCTACGGATCGACCTCGGACGGGACGCCCTCGACGCCGCGGCCATCGAGGCTCTAGCAAGCATCGATGGCGTCACGGTGGTCTATCCAAAGATGCGGCTCACCGTTCCGGCCTTGGCCTCGGGTGGCGGTGGACTCTTGGGTTCGGAGATGCAGACCGAGATCGTTGCCGACGGAATCGATCCCGCTCTGGTAGCGGAGGAGGTCGGCACGGCCTTCCGGGAGGTCGACGGCGGACAGTCTTCAGTCCGTTGCACACGGGATGCCGACTGCGGTGGCGACGCCTACTGCGGTCGAGTGGCGGGAAATTCAGAGCGCGTGTGCCGGCCCTTCATCCCGGTTCTGGTGTCACCCTACGTCGTGGAGCTGTACAACGGCGCGTTCAGGCGGGCGTACGACCTGCCAAAACTGAACCCCGACGCGCTCGTGGGGCTGACCTTCGAAATGGCCTTCGGCGCCTCGACCTTTCGACCCGCCGCCGGTCCTCCGATTCGCGAGCGAATGAGATTCGTCGGGGTCTCGAACATGGCGATTCCCCTCGGCGTCACCTTGCCGCTAGGCCACGTGCGGCGCCTCAACATGGTCCTCGACTCGCCGGCGGCCGGCGAGCGATATCACTCGGCGATCCTCGAGATCGGTGACCCGGATCTCTTGCCACAGGTTGTTAACGGGGTGGAGAAGCTCGGGCTCGAGGTGAGGGACCGCGGCGTGCGCCGGGCCGCGTTCGTCACCGCCATCGTGATTGCAGTGCTCGGGCTTGTCGGCATCGTCCTCATCGCGGTCGCTGCCGCCCACATCATGCACGTGTTCTACCTGGTGGTGATGGTGAGGCGGCGCGAGATCGGCTTGTTGCGGGCGGTCGGGGCGCGGCGCACCGACATTCGGCGGCTGCTCGTGAGCGAGGCTGCGGCGGTCGGGCTTGCCGCCGGGCTCGTGGGCGTCGCGGCCGGCGTCGCCGCGGGTGCGGTGGCCGACCGCCTGGCCGCAAGCCGGCTCCCGGACTTTCCATTCAAACCGGAGAGTTTCTTCGATTTCTCACCCTGGCTCTTGGCGTCGGTGATCGTCCTCGCGGTCGCCGCGTGTGTTCTAGGCGCCCTGCCGCCGGCCCACCGGGCCGCGGCGGGAGATCCTGCCGAGGCCCTCGCCGGTCGTTGATCGTCACCCGGTCGCAAGGCAGGCGAGACGCCTGCGCTACAAAACTACCCGGAGGGTTTGTGGTGCAGGCGTCTCGCCTGCCAGGTGGTTTGCCGGAAAATTCGAAATTCGAAATTCGAAATTCGAAATTTGAGCCTATGGGCTCAGTCGTCCTCTTCCTCCATGCCTCCCGCGAAATTTAGGCTCCCCATCATCGCCTGGATCATCGGGCCGATCGCGGCGTCGAGCTCCTCGACGGTCTCGGTTGCGGCGATCTGCTCGATGACACCCTCGGCCATGGCGAGACCCATCAATGCCTGGCCCTTCATTTCGGCGACCTTCTCGGGGGTCATCTCGTCGAGCCTCTGGCGGGCGCTGGCCATCGCCTCCGGCCACTTTGCGGCCATCTCCGCCGGGATCCAACGGCCCTCCACGCGAACCATGTCCACCTCCTCGGGTTCCTCGTCCGCGGTCACCAGACGCAGCTTGGCGGTGTCGTCTCCGATTTCGAGGGTCTCGACCTCCAGCGTCTCGAGGTCGGCCATGGGGTCTTCGCCTTCCTCGATATCGATCTCGTCGGCCTGTTCCATTAACGTTCTGCCGGTGGTTGCGAGAAACTGCTGCCAGTTGATGGCGCCGAGGCCTGCGAGGGTTGAGATCTCGCTACCGAGAAGCGTCTGCGCGACCGCGATGCCCGCGGTCATTGAGCTGTCGAACTCCTCGGGGTCGGTCTGCGCGGACTCAAAGGCCTCGCTGGCGAGGATCAGGTCTTTCTTTTGCTGCAGGACCTCGACCGCCCGGTTGGCGAGCGCCATCACCTGGTCGTAGACCTCGGGGTCCATTTTCTCGGCAAAGGTCGAAGTGATCTCGTTGATGTCGGCGCGATAGCTTTCGGGGAGCGCCGCCCAGACGATCTCCGGGTGGTGATCGACCAGATTTTGGGCGACGGCAACGACGGTGCCGTCCGGTGTGTCGGGAAGGGTCGTGCCCGCACCGGCGGCATCGGCCGCTTGGACACAGCCGAGGGTCAGCAAGACGACTCCGATCGTGGACACGAGGCATTTCAGAGACATTTGCATTCGATTCCTCCAGTTCAGATCCGGATTATGCCATGGCGGCGCGAGAATACCTCTCGCTGCCGGTGCCCGATCGCAAGTTGTAGCGAGACTGAAGGTGGGCCAAGGCCCACCCTACGTCGGACCCACAATTTGCGCGGGCTCGTAGGGTGGGCTTCAGCCCACCTTCAGAGTCCTTCAGATTTCTTTGGCGATTCGGAAAGCGATGTCATTGGAAGCGGAGACGGGAGCTACCACACATACGGTGAGGGGTGATCCTGGCGAACGTATACGTCGGTGTGTGGGCGGTCGAGGGAGACCTTGATCGTGTAGTCATCCTCGAGGTCGGGCGGGGGGATGATCTCGAGCTCGTAGTAGCTTGAGATCACCCGCACCAGCTTCTTCATCGCGATGTCCGGGAATTGGTGGGTCTTGACATAGAAGCCACCGGTGTCCTCGGCGATGGTCCGCAGACCGAGCGCCAGCGAGTGGGCGTCGGCGTCGGTGACATCGAGTGAAAACACCGAGGTTCTGGAGGCGCTGAGGGCCTCCATGGCCCTGCGGTAGCCGTCGTCGATGGTGATCCTGCTACCTGCGCTCATGCGGCCGAGGGCATAGCCGAAGAGGACCAGCGATTTGGTGCCCGGGATGGGTTTCAGGGCCTCGCCGATGAGCTCGAGGGCGTCGGCCATCGAGGCGGCGTTCTTTGCGTCGTCGGCATCCAGGTGCCGGCCCAGAGAGGGCCCGGATGAGGCGGGTGGCTCGACCCGGCCGCGAAGCACCTCCTGCGGGGTCAGCAATTCGGCGATCGCCTCGTGGTCGTCGGTGAAGTCAGCGCGAAGCTGGAGGCGGCTGGTATAGACGAGCACCGCGACCTTGTCGCCCGGGCCGAGACCGGCGACGAAGTCCGAGGCGCGCGGCGCCATGCGGACCAGACCAGTGGTGCGCGACCGGTGCATTGAGAAATCGGTCTGGAAGAGGACCACGATCAACCGCCCCTCCGGTTTGCCGGGGTGAAGGACGGTGGACGGTCGGTCGGTCTTTTCTGTGCCCGATGCTTCGGCGGTCGAGGGAATCCACAACACTGATCGCACCTCGGCACGTTCGCCGCCGACCTTGACCCTGAAGTCACCGGGTCCGAGACCGAGAACGGGCCACCCGTCGAAGTCGACAACCCGCACCTCAGTGATGATCCGCCGTACCTCGACCACAGCCCCGAACGGCGTCGGTTCCGCCTCCTGCGCCTGGGCGTTCGCGGCGAGCATCATGAAGATCGCCACGACCCATGTGCGGGCGGGACGCCCGCACCACAAGAGATCAGGGTCGGCCTTGTGGTGCGGCCGTCCCGGCCGCACGATGACACGAAGATTATCGGAGCGAACCATGCTTCCTTGACGCGATCACCACGCTCCGGCTCGCGGGTCGGTCGCCAGGTTATCGAGCAGGACCTCGACCGCCTTGCGGAGCTGGGTGTCCTCGGTCTTCGAGCGATCCTCCGCGGGGGGTTGCCACACCACCACGTCGGGTACCGCTGGGTTGTTCTCCATATTCATCTTCGAGGGCGCCACATACCAGCCGCGGAAGGGCAGGCGCACCAGGGCGCCGTCGAGAGTCCGCATGCCGCCGGTCGAGATCACCGCGCCAAAGGTCGGCGCGCCGACCAGCGGCCCCCGTTGCAAAGACTTGAATGCGTGCGAAAAGATCTCCGCGTTCGAGTAGGAGTCCTGGTTGCAGATCGCGACTGCCGGCCGGGTCCACGCCGACAGGGGCAGCCGGCCCTGCGGGTAGGCGCGGATCGAAGGGTCGGAATCGCGCGGGATGGTGTAGGCGTGGCGCTTCACCATCAGCACCGCCATCAGGTAGTCGGTGGTCCAGCCTCCGCCATTGGAGCGGACGTCGATCAGGAGGCCTTCCTTGCCGTCGGCGGCGGCGAAGAGCCCGCGTTCGAACTTCTCGAAGGACGGGATGTTCATGCTCTGGATATGGATGTAGCCGAGGCGTCCCTGCGACCACTCGTCGACTAGCCGCCGCCGTGCCCGCACCCACTCCTCGTACCGCAACCGGCGCTGCGCCGAGTAGCTGACGGGTTCGACGACGACCGCGCGTGCCTCTCCGTCGGCGGCCTGTAGTCTGAGGGACGTCCTCTGCTCGCCGGTGTCGACGAAGAGATCGAAGATATTGGTGGTGTCACCGATCTCGACGCCGTTGACCGCCAGCAGGCGCTCGCCCGGGAGGATGCCGGCATCGCTGCGCCACGCCGGGGAGTCCGGCAGAACCTCGTTGATGAGGATGCCGGGGCCGCCTGCGGTCGGGTCATAGGTGACTCCGATCCAACCGGTGTTGTCTCCCGTGCCCTGCGAACGGCCGCGGGTGCCGGGCGGGTAGTAGCCCATGTGTGAGGCATTGAGCTCTCCGAGCATCAGATTGACGATGTCGGCGAAATCCTCCTTCGTCGATGCCTCGAGGGCCCACGGCCGGTACTTCTCGCGCTGAGCGGGCCAGTCGACGCCGTGAAACTGCGGGTCGTAAAAGTTCTCGTTGAGCGCCCGCCAGGCCTCGTTGAAGACCGCCTCCCGGCGACGTCGGAGATCAATCTCATAACGAGCTCTGAACGGCACCGGATCGCCGGCCTCGCCGTCGAGCTTGACCCTCTTGATGCGGCCCTTCCCATCCAGATAGAAGATGGTCTTGCCCTTTGGCCCGAACCGGTACTGCTCGGGCTCGGCGCCGTCCTTGGTGAGCCGCTTGAGCTCCTCGCCGTCCCAACGCACGCTGTAGAGGTCGTCCTCACCCTCATGCTCGGCCGTGAAGATGATCGTCTTACCGTCCGAGCTGACCCGGGCGGCGCCCTCGTCGCCCTTGAGGTCGGTAATCTGCTCGACCCGCTCCCACAATCGGTCGAACTCGATGCTGACCTCGGGCAGGTCGGGCGGAGATTCCTCGTCGGATGCTGCGTCGTCCTTTTTCTCGTCGTCGTTCTTCTTCGCCTTGTCTTTGCCGTTCCACAGCTTGAGCCACTGTGCTGGCGTCCGCTCGTCGTCGGTGCGGGCGAGCCACACCCCCCACACGTCGAAGGAGTTGTCCACGCGCTTGGCGGTCCACACCAGGCGGCGTCCGTCGGGCGACCACCGCGGACCGAAGTCGTCGTCGGGATGGCGGCTCACGTTGTACGGCGTGCCGCCGGTCGAGGAGACGATCCACACCTCGGAGTTGAACTGCTCGTCGGGGGCGGAGTAGGCGATCCAGCGGCCGTCGGGAGAGAATTCGTAGTCGGGAGTCGACCAGTGGTCGAGGAGCACGGTTTCATCGCCGCCGGCCCGCGGCATCACGATCAGAGTTCCCTTGCCGCGGATAAACGCGATGCGCTCGCCGTCTGGTGCGAACTCGGCCCCATTCTCCTCGGCCGGAGAGTCGGTGAGGCGGGTGAGCTTGAAGTCGAACGCCTCCGGCCACGGAGTCTCCTCCGCGGCCGGCTCGGCGAGGTAGATATCGTCGTTTCCGTTTCGCGCCGATGTGAACAGGAGCGTCTTGCCGTCGGGCGACCAACTGAGGTCCCCTTCCCTCTCGGGGGTCGAGGTGACGCGTGCGGTCGGCGCCTTGGCGATCTTCTGGTCGTCCTTTGAAGTGACCCCGGTGACAAAGACGTCGCCGGCGATGATGAAGGCGACCGTCGTGCCGTCCGGGCTGATCGCCAATTCGTCGGCGTCGTCGCTCGAGATCTTGCGCTCGACTGGGTTCCTGACGATGTCCAGTGGCACCGCGATGTGGAGGCGGGTCGGCTCGCCGCCGCTACCCGGGATCGTCCACACCGAGTCCTCGAACTCGTAGGCGATGATGCTGCCGTCGGCGGCCGCCCGTGGAAAGCGTACAGCGGAGCCGTCGTGGAAGGTGAGCTGGGTCGCGACCTTCGAGTCGATATCCAACCGGTAGACGTTCTTGCGTCCGTTCCGCGACGACAGGAAGGCGACGGTACCGCCGTCGAGCCAGGTCGGGCGATCATCGTCGCCGTCGTAGTCGGTGAGCTTGAGGTACTCGCCGCCGGTGGCGTGGAGCCAGAGATCCCGGCTCGCCGCGCCGTGGTAGCCGCGACGGGTCCACTTGGTCTGGCCGCGGACGAAGACCAGCGACGCGCCGTCGAGCGAGTAGGCCGCGGCCTGCCCGAAGGCGTCCTGGGCGATGGCCGGCGTGCCTCCCGCCAGGGGTACCGTCCACAACTGAACACCCCACTTGACGCTTTCGGCCCGGTTGGAGGTGAAGAGAACCGCCGTGCCGTCGGGCGTGAAATCGTTGGGAATATCGGCCGTCGAGGCAAAGGTGAGCCGCACCGGCGTGGCGCTGCCGTTGGCCGGCATCACGAAAACATCGTCGTTTCCGTGCCTATTCGAGGCGAAAGCGATCATCCGTCCGTCACGAGACCACACCGGAAAGCGTTCGCCGGCGGGGTGGGCGGTGAGCCTCGTGGCCTCTCCACCCGCCGCCGGTACCAGCCACAGATCGCCTTGCCAGGAGAAGGCGATCCGGGATCCGTCCGGGGACGGTGCCGGATGCCGGGGCAGTGGCGCCTCCACGGCTGCGGCCGAGGATGCCAGTACGAGGACCAGGGCGAGGACGGAGATGGGTGCAAACCGGATTCTCATGAGTGCTCCTTCGACATGCTGTACGGTGCGGCGGGCTCTATGTTTTCTCGGCATCCGCCAACGCCGTCGAGCGAGCGTACCAGAAGATTTCCAGGAGAGTCATGAGGATTGGGCATATGACTGAGCGCCGACTTGTCACGCCGTAGCCCGAAGGGCGAAGCCGGAGGGCGCGATAGATCCATAGCCCGGGGCGCCAGCCCACATGGTGGGACTGGCCGCCATCCATCAAGCCGCGAAGCGGCGACAGATATTTAGCCTGGGGCGTGAGCCCCAGGATCCAGACATCACAATATCCCGGAGCCCTGAAGGGGCGACAGATCGCGGCTGCGGCGTGAGCCGCAGCCATCTGTCTATCGCCGCTTCCGGCTTCGCCCTTCCGGCTTCGCCCTTCCGGCTTCGCCCTTCCGGCTTCGCCCTTC
>Ga0164313_10003764_pt1 | contig 13511 bp, 4 predicted proteins | sample GuaBasSedimGuay4_FD_113735 | JGI IMG/M metagenome (GOLD analysis project Ga0164313, IMG submission 113735) | Subseafloor sediment microbial communities from Guaymas Basin, Gulf of California, Mexico - Guay4, Core 4569-4, 0-3 cm | ecosystem: Environmental > Aquatic > Marine > Hydrothermal vents >... | reverse complement strand
TATCCGACGCGTATCAGGATTTGTTTGGAACTGGGATCTATGTCGGCAAGGGAATCTACGATGTCGCGAGCTTTACATCCAGCCTGGCGCACACCATTCCACCCCACCGGGTGTTAAGTCACGACCTGCTCGAAGGTGTGCTCGGTAGAGCCGGACTGGCGAGCGATATCTCCGTATACGAGCATTTTCCACCGCATTACATCGCCTATACCCGACGCTTGCACCGATGGGTGCGTGGTGACTGGCAATTGATCCCATGGTTGTTCCCGCTTATTCCGGTCACCGGCGGCTGGATCAGAAATCCACTGCCATTCATCGATCGCTGGAAGATTTTCGAAAATCTGCGGCGTAGCCTGTTTGCCCCGCTGCTGTTTGCCTTCCTGGTCGCGAGCTGGCTACTGGCCCCGTCGGCATTGATCGTGTGGACGTTGCTCGGTGTTTTCGCACCCGCCGCGCATCTGCTGGTCAGCATTGCATCCGGGCTTGCCGGTGGATTCCGGCGCTTGGAGCGACCTGGTTCCTGGACGATCCTGCGCAGCTTCAGTCGTATCGATCTCGAACGCTGGATGTTATCCGTCAGTTTCACTTGTCATCAGGCGATAGTTACCCTGGACGCGATCGCACGTTCTCTCATCAGAATGTTCGTCACCCACCACCGGCTTCTCGAATGGGTGAGCTTTTCATCGGCCAGCACCCTGGCGCCGGCAGATTCACTGCGCAAGGCTGTCTGGCACGAGATGTGGATATCGTCGTTCATGGCCATGGCCACCCTCGTGGTGATCGCCATCGCCAGGCCCGCAGCTTTGCCCTATGGCGCGCCTCTGTTGCTGCTCTGGATCATGGCGCCGGAACTCGCCCGATGGTTGAGCGTGCCGCCAAGGCATAGCGCGCCGCCCACGCTCGATCAACGCGACCAGGCGAAACTGCGTGAACTCGCGTTCCGTACCTGGCATTTCTTTGAATCATTCGTGGAGCCCAACAGCCACTGGCTGCCCCCGGATAACTTTCAGGAATCACCGCGGGGCGAAGTGGCGCAGCGAACATCACCGACGAATATTGCGATGATGTTCCTGGCCACAGTGGTGGCGCGCGATCTGGGCTTTGTCGGCATAGTGAACTTTGTCAACCGGCTGCGCTACTCGCTGGATACACTCACACGTATGCCCCACTATCGCGGTCACATACTCAATTGGGTAGATACTTCGACTTTGGAGCCTCTCGAGCCCCGCTATGTCTCCACGGTCGATTCGGGTAATCTTGCCGGCGCCCTGATAACGCTGCGCCAGACATGCGTGGAAATGTACACTGAGCCGTGCCTGCGCAAAGCACCGTGGCAAGCGCTCGGCGACATCCTTGGCCTGTTGGAGCAAACGATGGCAGGTTTGCCTGATCGTGTTGAGCCTGGCGCCCCGGAGTGTGTTGACGCCATCCGCCACGTACGCGCGGCGATCCACCAAAGGGACCACACTAACCTGGGTCATGTTGCGCTCATAAGACAACTCAGGGGCGAGACTGTCAGGCGCCTGGACAAGGTGCTGCTCGATACCATTCGCCAGGCCTACGGTGTGGATCTCGACCTCCTGGAGGAAATTGAAACCTGGTCCAGTGCGCTGAGCGAACACCTGGAATCCATATACGTGGAAGCAGAGACCTGTTTCCCCTGGTTGAGTCTCCTCCTTGCCCCCCCGGACACGGGTGAATCAACTCAGGCATCCGCCCAGGAAAGCGCCTGGCATGAGTTGCTTGACGTTGCGCAGTCACCGTTACAGCTTGCAGATACAGGCGCCGTTACAGCGCGCATGCGCATTGCGTTGCGCGCCTGGCAAGAACAGTGGCCCGAGGATCGCCTGCCCCCGTTTGAGGCATGGGCAATGGCCTTTGAGGCCGCGCTTGATCGGGGAGATGCCGCCTGCAAGTCGGTACACGAGAGTATGCATGAGGTGGCCGGAGCCTGTAGCCGCGAACTCGAGTGTATGGACTTTTCGCTGTTGTACGATGCCGGACGAAAACTCTTTCATATCGGCTACAACGTCAGCGAGAGCCGTCTGGATACCCATCACTATGATCTGATCGCATCGGAAGCCCGTCTCGCGAGCTTTATTGCCATTGCCAGGGGCGGGGCGCCCACGGCCCATTGGTCGCAGTTGTCACGCCCGACCGTACGCCGGGACGGCACAATGGTGTTGTTATCGTGGACGGGAACCATGTTCGAGTATCTGATGCCGCCGCTGCTCATGCACAGTAACCGCCATACGCTTCTCAGCAGAGCCTGTGCCGCAGCAGTGCAACAGCAAATCACCTACGCCAAAGGCCTTGGTGTCCCGTGGGGAATCTCTGAATCGGGCTACTACCGCTTCGATCCTGATTTGAAGTACCAATACCAGGCATTCGGGGTTCCGGCGTTAGGGATGAAGCGTGGCCTGAATGAAGACCTGGTCATCGCACCGTACGCATCCCTGCTGGCGATTTCCATTCAGCCACAAGCCGTCATGGAAAACATCCGCAACCTGCAGGGCCTGGGTGCCCAGGGCCGTTTCGGCTTATATGAAGCGTTGGACTTTACCCCCGCGAGAATGCCTGCTGGGCGGCGCTTCCAGATCGTGCGTTCATACATGTCGCATCACCAGGGTATGATTTTGTGCGCCCTGGGCAACTACCTTAATTCCCCTGAATTGATGGAACGCTTTCACGCTGACCCGATGGTTCGCGCCACAGAATTCCTGCTCAATGAAAGGGCGCCCGTAACCATACCAAGGGAAGACATTCAATCCAGGCCGGGTCAGCCACCCAAGCCTGTGCACCTGCCGCCACCGCCGCTGCAACCCTGGGTTCCAGCCAGCGAAGCAGCCGTACCGCAGTTCAATGTGCTGTCCAATGGACGTCTTGCGACGCGCATCACGAACTATGGCGCTGGAGATCTCCAATGGTCCGGCTTGTCACTGACCCGCTGGAGACCCGATACCACACGCGACCACTGGGGATACTGGATTTACCTGCGCGACGAACAAAGCGGCCTCTCCTGGCCCGTCACCGCGGGCCCGAATGGTGACAGTACAGAGGGTCATCACGTCATTTTCTTTCCCCACAAAGTTGAGTTTTCCAGGCGCAGAGATGATCTGTTCGTGCGCACGAATATCTGCGTTGCCAGCGGAAATGATGTCGACATTCGCCGGCTGGAAATCAAGAATGAGTCAAGCCGCATGCGCCACATCACGGTTAGTAGCTACGCGGAAATCGCTATGGCGGACCCGGGCTCTGATGAGGCGCACCCGGCTTTCGAGAAGCTCTTCACCGAAGCGCACCATGATGCCGATCTCGACATGCTCGAGTTTCACCGCCGGCGGCGATCCCCTGAAGAGCAACCGGTAGTGTTGGCGCACCGCGGCTTCAGTGATCGCGCATTCGACCAGCATCCGGGTTATGAAACGGATCGTGGCCGGTTTCTCGGACGCGGCGGAGACGCATCACGCCCTGCAGCCCTGGACGGCGGCCACTTGAGCGGAACGCTCGGCAATACCCTGGACCCCATCATGTGCGTTCAGGTGAGCATAAGCCTGCAGCCGTTTGCAACCGCGGTGGTAAATTTTATCACCGGCGTGGCGGAGTCCAGTGAACAGGTGCGCGAGTCCATGGCGCACTATCGCAACGATGCAAACTGTCTGGGGGCTTTCCAGGAGGCCGGGATGGAGCTTAGCCACGAACTCACCGCCATCGGCATGGCCCCATCCATGGTGGGTGACACGCAGCGTCTGCTCTCGCAGCTCCACTGCCCGGACGGCGTGCTCCGTTCCCGGCACGGCAAGACTCGGGCGGAACAACCGGCTCTTTGGCCCCTCGGCATATCCGGCGACTATCCGATATTGCTGCTGAGGCTGCGCGATACCGCGGAAATGGGCCTGCTGGAAATGCTCCTGAGAGCACATCACTACTGGCGAACTCGCGGCCAGCACGTGGACCTGGTTATTCTCAACCACGAGGCGACCACCTATGGCAGCGGTGCCGGTGGGCGAATTGAGAGCATGATTACCCATTGTCACGGACAGGAATGGCTGTCCCGGCATGGCGGTATCTTCATCGTCAACATGGACCAGATCAGCACCACCCAATGCGCACGACTGGAGGCCAGTGCGCTGGCGGTCCTGGACAGCAGGCACGGCACGCTCGCACAACAACTTCAAAAACGTGACCATATCGTCCATCATCTGCCCCATCTCGAGCCGACGCTGGCCCCCGTTCAAGGGCCGACCGAATCGATACGCATCAGGGGGCTGCAATACGAAAACGATTTCGGCGGTTTTTCCTCTGACGGCCGTGAGTACATCATTTATGTGGAGGATGGACGACGTCCGCCGGCGCCATGGAGTAACGTTCTCGCGAATCCCCGCTTTGGTTGTCTGACCACCGAGAGTGGCGGCGGCTATACGTGGTTTCTCAATGCAGGCGAGTACCGGCTCACGCCGTGGAGTAATGACCCGGTCTCGGACCCGGCCGGCGAAGTGCTTTTTCTGCGCGACGAGCAGAGCGTGCAAACGTGGAGCCCGCTGCCTTTGCCTGGACAAAGTGGTGGCTACAGGATCCACCACGGAGCCGGCTACACGCGCTATGTGCACCACTGTAATCAGCTCGAGCAGGAAACCCAGGTATTTGTACCACCCGATGACACGGTGAAAGTAATCCGACTACGGATCAAGAACCTCGCAAATCGCCATCGCCGTATCACGGCGACCTATTATGCTGAGTGGGTGCTCGGCAGTCGACGATCTCAAACCCAGCCCCATATCATGACTGAATACGATCCACGGCTTCAGGCTATCCTTGCCGACTGCGCGTGGAACCCCGATTTCGGATCTTGTGTTGCCTTTCTGGCAGCGAGTCACACGACTCATTCATTTACCTGCGATCGTAAGGAATTTCTCGGCCGCTATGGGAGCACGGCTGCGCCGGCAGCGCTGGAACGTGTGGGTCTTGCAAGTCGCAGTGGTTCCGGCATCGACCCCTGTGCGGCCTTGCAGATCCATCTTGATTTCGATCCGCATGAAGAGATCACCTGCCATTTCGTTCTCGGTGCCGCGGACAGGCGCAAAACAGCGAAACAGCTGTGCCGGAAATATGCACAGGCCGCAACGGCAGAGAATGCCTGGGAGCGTGTGCACGACTACTGGGACGAACTGTTGGGAGCTTTCACTGTCAGCACGCCCGAACCGGCCATGGACCTGCTGCTCAATCGCTGGCTACTTTACCAGACGCTTTGCTCGCGGATCTTCGCACGAACAGGCTTCTACCAGTCGAGCGGCGCTTACGGTTTCCGCGACCAACTCCAGGACATTATGGCGCTACTGCAGGTGCAACCCGCGCTGGCGCGAGAGCATATTCTCGAGGCGGCCAGGCGGCAATTCGACAACGGCGACGTCTTGCACTGGTGGCACCCGCCATCGGGAAAAGGCGTGCGTACCCGATGCTCTGACGATTTGCTGTGGCTGCCGTATGTGACTGGTGAATATGTCGACGTCACCGGCGATGCACAAATTCTGGATGAGACGATTCCCTTCCTCTCCGCTCCGCCACTGGAAGCGGGAGAGGAGGATCGCTATGGCGTATTCGAGGCGGGCGCCGAATCAGCGACGCTGCTGGAACATTGCCGCCGTGCGCTGGATAAAGGGTTGACCACCGGTCCCAATGGCTTGCCTTTGATCGGCGGTGGTGACTGGAACGACGGCATGAACCGGGTGGGCATCGAGGGTCGTGGCGAAAGCGTCTGGCTCGCCTGGTTTGCGTGCGCCACAGCACGCCGTTTTCTCGATCTTTGCAAAACAGCCGGCGCGGTGCGGCGGGAAGATGGAGTTGAACAGTGGGTCGACGGGGTGCAAAAGGCGTTGCAGCGCAGGGCCTGGGATGGGGAGTGGTATCGTCGGGCATTCTATGACGACGGTACGGCCATCGGCTCGGCGGCATCCACCGAGTGCCAGATAGATTCCATTTCCCAATCATGGGCAACACTTTCGCAGTCATCATCAGGAGACAGGACAGAGCGTGCACTTGAATCCGCGCTCGAGCGACTCGTGCGCGAGGAAGAGCGTATCGTCGCCCTGCTCACGCCTCCCTTCGATATCGAAGAGCACGACCCAGGTTACATCAAGGCCTATCCGCCTGGGGTCAGAGAGAATGGTGGCCAGTACACCCATGCGGCGGTCTGGCTCGCCTGGGCACTGGCACAACAGGGCGACGGCGACCGGGCCGAATGGCTGTTTCAATTGCTGAATCCTGTTCTGCGCAACACCGAGAGGGCCGCGGTGGAGCGCTATCGTGTGGAGCCCTATGTCCTGGCCGCAGACATATACAGCTCCCCGCAACACCTGGGACGTGGCGGTTGGACCTGGTACACGGGTTCCTCGGCCTGGTTATGGCGGTTTGGCATCGAAGGTCTGCTCGGCCTGCGCCGCTCGGGTGGAGAGTTGATCTTCGATCCGTGCATCCCGAGCGAGTGGCCAGGCTTTACCGCGCAAATCCGCGCCAAAGGGGCCTTGATAAAGGTGGAGGTGCGTAATCCCCATGCCAGATGCCGAGGCGTACGCGCCCTGGAAATAGACGGCCGGGTCATTGTTTCGAACCGGATTGCTATCGAAGAAGCTGCCGGTCAGCGCATTGTCGTTCACCTGGGGGAGCTCTGATTCTCCAATTCGGCTTGATACTCGCCGAGCATGGCCAGGTGATTGAGACGTGCACGTTTCAATAGAGCCTGTTGCGCGGCTTGCATATTCTCTGTCTTGCCAAGCCAGGCCTGTAAAGCGGTCTGTTGCAAGGCGCGCCCATAGGAAATACTCAGCCGCCAGGGTGTATTGCTTGCTTGCTGATTCAAGGCATTCAGATTGGCGGTGGCTTCTTCCGGACCCTGGCCGCCGGAGAGAAAATTGATGCTTGGTACGGCTGCCGGTACGGTGCGGCGCAATACTTTCAGGGTGGCGACGGCTACTTCGTCCGGCCCGGCACGGCGGCAGCCTTTTCCCGGCAAGACCATATTGGGTTTGAGGATCATCAGTTCGAGCGCCACGTGATGACGGTGCAAGGCATGGAACACGGCATGCTGCACTGCCTCGGTGACCTCAAAGTGCCGCTCGATATCGTGGTCGCCATCCATTAACACTTCCGGTTCCACAATTGGCACCAGGCCTTCTGCCTGGCACACGGCGGCATAGCGGGCCAGCATTTCAGCGTTGGCTTCGATGCCGTGTTTGCTGGGTACGTGTTTATCGATGGCATAGACTTCACGCCACTTGGCAAACCGCGCGCCCTGCTGCTTATAGCCGCGCAGACGCCCGGCCAGGCCGTCCAGTCCTTGTGTGATCAGGTCGCCGGGGGACAGCGCCAGCGGGATCTTGCCCTTGTCTACCTTGATGCCAGGTACGATTTTTTGTGCCCACGCAGCCTGTGGAATGGTTTTACCAGCATCCGTTTTTTGTCCCAGCGATTCTTCGAACAAGATGATGCCGCTGATGTATTCACCCAGATCGGCGCATGTCACCAGCAGGCTGCGCCAGGCGCGGCGGTTTTCCTCGGTGGCTTCCACATTAATTGCCTTGAAACGGCTTGTGATGGTGGGCGTGCTTTCATCGGCGGCGAGAACGCCGCGACCTTTCTGCACCATGTCGGTGATGGTGATTTCCAGTTCAGTCAAGTACTGCATTTTGATTCTCCTGGCGCATGGACCAGCGCCATTGCCGGATCTCCGGCATGTCTTCACCGTGTTCGGTAATGTACTGCTGGTGTTCAATCAGTTTGTCGCACATCCGCTGTTTCAGATACGCGCCCTTTGAGCCTGGACCAGCGGCCCGGTCGACGACATCGATAACCAGGTGAAATCGGTCCAGTTCATTAAGTACGGTCATGTCAAAGGGAGTGGTGGTCGTGCCTTCCTCCTTGTAGCCGCGCACGTGCAAGTTGTGGTGATTGGTGCGCCGGTAAGTCAACCGGTGGATTAGCCACGGGTAGCCGTGAAAGGCGAAGACCACATGTTTGTCTCTTGTGAACAGGGTGTCGAAGTCGTCATCGCTCAAGCCGTTCGGGTGTTCTTCCCTGGGTTGCAGGGTCATCAGGTTAACCACGTTGATGACACGCACTTTCAGTTCAGGCAATTGTTCACGCAGAATTTTCACTGCAGCGAGGGTTTCCAGGGTCGGTACGTCACCGGCACAGGCCATGACAAGATCAGGCTCACTGTCCCTATCGTTGCTGGCCCATTGCCAGATTCCGATCCCGGCATGGCAGTGCTTGATGGCGGCTTCCATATCCAGCCACTGCGGTTCAGGCTGCTTGCCAACAACGATCACATTGACGCGATCACGACTTTTCAGGCAATGCTCTGTGATACACAGGTTAGTGTTGGCGTCCGGCGGCAGATAAACCCGGATGATATCCGCTTTCTTGTTGACGACATGATCGATAAAGCCGGGGTCCTGATGCGAAAAACCGTTATGGTCCTGCCGCCAGACATGCGACGTGAGCAGGATGTTCAGTGAGGCTATTGGCCGCCGCCAGGGGATTTCCTTGCTGACTTTGAGCCACTTGGCGTGTTGGTTGAACATGGAGTCAACAATATGAATAAAGGCTTCATAACAAGAAAACAAGCCGTGCCGGCCTGTCAACAAATAGCCTTCCAGCCAACCCTGACAGGTGTGCTCGGAAAGGATCTCCATCACCCGGCCATCCGGAGCCAGGTGGTCATCGTAGTCAAAGGTCTCGGCTTCCCAGGTCCGGTTGGTGACCTCAAGCAGGGCACCCAGCCGGTTGGAGACGGTTTCATCCGGACCCATCACCCGGAAGTTTTGTCTTGTAGCATTCAGCGCCATCACGTCGCGTAAGAAATCACCCATCCGTCGCGTGGCCTCTCCGTTTGTGCCACCAGGAAAGGGGACATCTACTGCGTAATCGCGATAATCGGGTAATTCCAGATCGTGTAACAGAAGGCCACCATTGGCGTGGGGGTTGCTGCCCATGCGCCGCTCTCCCAGCGGCGCCAGCGCCGCCACTTCGGCGACCAGACAGCCTTTGTCATCAAACAGGGTTTCGGGCTGATAACTCTTCAACCATCGTTCGAGCACGTGGATGTGTTCTGGTTTTTCTGTAAATTGTGCGATCGGCACCTGGTGGGCGCGCCAGTAGCCTTCGAGCTTCAGGCCATCGACTTCCTTCGGGCAGGTCCAGCCCTTGGGAGTGCGCAGGATAATCATCGGCCAGCGTGGTCGAGTGATTACGCCGCCGTTACGGGCTTGCGACTGAATTCTATGAATGTCATCCATGACCTGGTCCAGCGTCGCAGCCATGGCCTGGTGCACGGCCTGCGGGTCAGAGCCCTCAATAAGATAAGGCGTGTAACCATAGCCGCGAAACAGATTAAGCAACTCTTCACCACTGATCCGCGCCAGCACGGTAGGGTTGGCAATCTTGTAACCGTTCAGGTGCAGGATCGGCAGCACTGCACCGTCGCGTTGTGGATCAAGAAATTTGTTGGAATGCCACGCAGTCGCAGCGGGCCCTGTTTCCGCTTCACCGTCACCAACCACGCAAGTAACGATCAGGTCCGGGTTGTCAAAAGCCGCGCCGAAGGCGTGGCTGAGCGAATAACCCAGTTCCCCCCCTTCGTGAATCGAGCCTGGGGTTTCCGGGGCGGTGTGGCTGGGGATTCCACCGGGAAAGGAGAATTGCCTGAACAGTGCGCGCAGGCCGGATTCATCCCGGGTGATGTTTGGATACAGTTCACTGTAAGTGCCTTCGAGCCAAGTGTTAGCGATAATGCCAGGTGCGCCATGGCCCGGGCCGGTGACATAGATCATATTCAGATCACGCGCCCGGATCACGCGGTTGAGGTGCGCATAGATCATGTTTAGCCCAGGTGTCGTACCCCAGTGGCCAAGCAGTCGTGGTTTGATGTGATCCAGGCTCAGTGACTGCCTGAGCAGGGGGTTCTCCATGAGATAAATCTGGCCGATAGACAGATAGTTGGCGGCGCGCCACCAGGCGCCAATCAACCGTAGTTCATCATCGGATAATGGTCGCTCTGTGATGGAAAAGTGACTTGCGATCATGATGAAATTCCTTGCCTGTTCTTGCTTAAAAGACGCGCGGTATGCTCGGCAATCATCTGTTCCTCGTCAGTACCAATGACCCAGGCCTGCACCGGGCTGTGCACCTGGCTGATGCACGGGCCACCGGCGCGGTTGGCCTCTGCGTCCAGTGCCAGCCCAAGCCATTCACAACGCCTGCAAATGGCCTCACGTATCACCGGCGAATGCTCACCGATGCCGGCGGTGAAGATCAGCGCATCCAGCCCTTCGAGTGCAGCAGCCAATGAGCCGATCGCGCGTGCCGTATGGTGGACAAACTGCTCGATGGCCTGCGCGGCCTGTGGTGTTTTGTGTTCGAGCAAGTCGGCCATATTGCCGCTCGCGCCGGACACACCCAGCAGGCCCGACTGGAAATACAGCAGATCGGAAACTTCTTCTGCTTTCATGCCTTGTTGTTGCAGGTACAAAACCACGGCCGGATCAATGGAGCCGCAACGTGTGCCCATGGGGATGCCATCCAGCGGCGTAAAGGTCATGGTGGTGGCAACACTGCGGCGCCCGTTCATCGCGCACAAACTGGCACCGTGGCCCAGGTGCGCAATAATGACCTTTCCATCTGCATTTTTTCCCAGGTGGCTGGGCAGGGCCTGCGCAATATACTCGTATGAAAGCCCGTGAAAACCAAAACGCTGCACTGCTTCCAGTTCGGGCCGCACCGGCAGGGCGAAATGCTGTTCCACCTCAGATCTGTCGTGATGGAAAGCGGTGTCGAAGCAGGCGACCTGGGGCAATCCGGGTCGCAGCTGTTGCAACGCAGCGATACCCTGCAAGCTTGGCGGCTGATGATTCGGCGCCAGCGGTATCAGAGTCTGTAGATAAGCAATCACTTCGTCGTTCATGAGTGTGGGTTCGTGCAGACGCGTCCCGCCATGCACAACACGGTGACCTGCTGCGGCGATTTTGAGTGAACTGGCATCCTTTGCCAGCCAGTCAAGCATCGACTGTACTGCCTGAGCATGATCGCCGACAGTTATCGATTGCGCATGAACGGCCTGTCCGCTGCCATCACTGACCCGAAATCGGCCGCATCCGCCAATCGTTTCGATCTGGCCCCGGAACAAGGTTTGTTGCGAAGCATTCACTGCATAAATTGAAAATTTGAGGCTCGAAGAGCCGCTATTTACGACCAGCAGAACCAGATTGGATGCCGTTTTCATATTCTGTCAAATCACGAAAAGTGGGTAAGCAGTGGATACATTCAAATATTAACCAGATTATCAGTCCGTCCATGCCAGTTTGCTGTCATCCAGGTTGCAGTCAGCGGTGTGCCATTGACAATAAAATGATGTCAATCCACTCAGTCAGGTAAAGAAAAGGCTCGTCATGAGTGACAAAAACCACAAACCGGAAGTGCCAGATCCGGCCCACCCACATCAGCGCAGGGAACCGCTGCCGTGGTACAAACCCAAGACGTCCAGCGAAGATCCCGAATGTCCGCGTAAACTGCAGGCAATCCTTGGCAGTCCATCCTATGTGCCTGCGGTTGAGGATGTCGATTTTCTCGATAGTGATGCGGCGCGTGGCGTACGCCTGCAGCTGGATTATCTGAAACCGGAAAAATTGCTCAGGGAACACGGCGTACAACATACGATCGTCGTATTCGGCAGCACCCGCATCGTTGAACCCTCGACGGCGCAAAAGAACGTCGATCAGTTGCGCGAAGCGCTGGCGGTCCAACCCGTTGACAGTAGCTTACAACGACGGCTTTTTGTGGCCGAGCGCATTCTCGCAAAAAGTCATTATTACGATATCGCAAGGGAATTTTCTCGACTGGTGGCTGATGCCGGAAAAGGCCCCGGCGATTCGCGCCTGGTAGTGATGACCGGCGGCGGACCTGGCATGATGGAAGCGGCAAACCGGGGTGCACAAAAACACGGCGCCAAGACCATCGGACTGAATATCATATTGCCGCACGAACAGTATCCCAATCCCTACATCACACCCGAACTGTGTTTCCAATTTCACTATTTCGCCGTGCGCAAGATGCATTTCATGTTGCGCGCCAGGGCACTGGTAGCATTTCCCGGTGGCTTCGGCACCTTTGATGAGCTGTTTGAAACACTGACTCTGATCCAGACCCGGAAAATGAAACCGGTGCCGGTAATCCTGGTCGGCGAGGAGTACTGGCGCAAGGCATTCGATGCAGACTTCCTGGTGGAGGAGGGAGTGATTGATACGGAAGACCGGGACCTTTTCTGGTATGCCGAGACAGCCCAGGACATATGGCAAGGATTGTTACTCTGGTACGAGCGCTACGGCGAACCGCTGATCCCTGGCAATTGAAAAAGGAAATATTATGAAAATTTCATTCCACGGAGCCGCCCTGGGTGTCACCGGTTCCTGTCATCTGGTCGAATGTGCGGGCAAGCGCATCCTGATTGACTGCGGGATGTACCAGGGCAGGCGTGAACTCCGCGAGGAGAATACCGAGCCATTCGGTTTCGACCCGGGCTCGATCGACTTTCTGCTACTAACACACGCCCATCTCGACCATTGCGGGCGTATACCCCTGCTTGTACAACGGGGTTTCACCGGAGAAGTGATCACTACCGCGGCTTCGGCTGAACTGGCGCGATTGGTGATGCTGGATGCGGCCGGGTTGCAGGAGGAGGAGGCCCGTTATCAGCAACGCAGGGCCAGGCGTCATCACGGTAACCATGCGGAAGAAATTGAACCGCTGTATACCACACTGGATGCACTGAACAGCCTTGAATTCTTTGGCCGCCCGGCTAATTACGATCGGTCCATTCAAATAGCTCCGGGCATCCACGCCACTTTTATCGACGCCGGTCATATCCTGGGTTCGGCCAGTATTTTTCTGGAGCTGGAGGAAGACGGAAACCGTCATCGTCTATTGTTTTCCGGCGATCTTGGATATAGCGACCGCGCGATACTAAGAGATCCGGCTTCTCCACCTGAGGTAGATACGGTGGTGATGGAGACCACTTACGGTGACCGTCTGCATAAGCAGTTGGCGCCCTCTATTGACGAACTTTACGATGTAATCAATGAAACCATTGGTCGCGGTGGTAACGTCATTATCCCCACTTTTGCGCTGGAGCGCGCCCAGGAGATTCTCTATTTCCTGCGTGAGGGGGTTGCCAACAAGCACATTAAGCATTTCACCCCTGTATTCCTGGATTCGCCCATGGCGATTTCCGCCACGCAGATATTTGAGCGGCACCCGGAGTGCTTCGATGCGAAAGCACTGAAGTTGTTTCAGGACGGCGCAGACCCTTTTGGTCTGCCGGGGCTGCATTTTACGCGCGAGACAGCCGAATCCATGGCGCTCAATCAAGTAGAAGGCGCCGTCATTATGGCGGGTTCGGGCATGTGTACCGGAGGGCGGGTACGTCACCATCTTAAGCACAACTTGTGGAACAAACGAAGCAG